>Ga0194135_10000540_pt1 | contig 22271 bp, 20 predicted proteins | sample LitLau_LLRF_2013_FD_134024 | JGI IMG/M metagenome (GOLD analysis project Ga0194135, IMG submission 134024) | Freshwater sediment microbial communities in response to fracking from North America - Little Laurel Run_MetaG_LLRF_2013 (version 2) | ecosystem: Environmental > Aquatic > Freshwater >...
ATATAATATATATATAAATATATATATATATATATATCACGACGGTGTGTTCCAACTTCCAAATGTGCCCACATACTCCCAAGTTGTTTTCTTTCAACTTTCAACCACTGATTTGGTTTTATATGTCACTGGAGAAGTAGAGACTCAAATGTATTACTCTGCAGAAGGTTTTAGATTGAACTCAGGACTTTTATTGTAGTGTAGAAAACCGAGTGTACATCCAGCCCATATATATCTTTTAGCTATACAGATGTTGTATGTGTGCCCAATGTATATATAGTTAGTTGAAAAGCCGTTCAAGGATGACCAAATCACACGAAAGAGGAAAAAGGAGATCAGACGAGGCAGTAAAAAGAAAATGAAATGAAATCGGAAAGAAAGGAAGCCTATTTGTAGTAGAGGAAATAATAAAGTTTTATTTAATCAATGAACATTGTCGTTGTCAACACATTCCTTAGCAGAGAGAAACCAAATGTTCGCCCTGAGTAGTCGATCTTAGGAGATTGCAGAAGATTTTGTTTTCGGCATGAGTCCCCTAAAATGCTTTGTGCAATCAATCTATTCTTTTTTTCCTAACTTTATCCAAGTTCCTTTTATCTACGCGTCCACGAAGTCCCTTGAATCTTAGAATGCTAATCATTCTCCACGGAATTACTTCTTCTCCACTCGAGCGTTTTGTCCGCTATAACTGCCATACTATGCATAACCAGCATTACTTTCTTCCCTATATGCTTTCATACGTTTGGATAATACTCTGGACAAGGGTATAGTAGAACAAGCAGTTCTTTCATACCTCGAGTGATTATCTTGAAGCATGTATGAATATATGTGCAGCATGCCAATTGGAGCGAAAAACATTCCGTGAAATAACTGAAGCTTAAGTATACATGCATACAGAGCTCAGTACATTTATTTTACATTCATTTGCAAGTATTGATTTCACCCCAACTGAAAGTGAAACGATAATGTGAATGCCCGAGGTGCATGAATTCATGTATATCTATTGAACAATATTTTGTAACGTGGAAGTAATTGATGTAAAGTGAACATCTGACCGACTTTTGTGCAATTTTGTTAGATTGACGTAGTTCACGTGTAGTTGGAAAGAATTTAATTTTAGAAATTCATGTTTAATTAGAGATCAATCAAATCCGCGTGTGATATGGAAATATGAACGAAGCATCAGAGAGAGAGTTGAGTTTCTGATGTATTCACAGTCTGATCCGCAAAATGTATGTCGCCAACTACGTTTGAACTATATCTGAAGCTACATATATATTCCTCATATGTTACTCAAAGGGACCAAATTGCAAAAATGTATGCAGTGAGTGTTTGTTTGTATGTATTCGTGAGCATAATGGAATTTTTATATTAGCTCCGGCAACTCGTACTTATGTATATATAAATACAAAGCCCCCCTTTTGGAATAAGGAAGTAGAGATTCTTGGAAATTTGCAACACAAAACTTTAATAAACAATTCACCTTTTTGTTATTTTCACATACGCTTCCTGTAGAATCATAGCAAGTTGTTGAATAATTCCATAAATCATCTTGTGAGTACGAAATTTACATCCATATTTAATGTGAACCGAAATCCAGAGAGGCTTAGTTTGTATCTCATGCGCGTGCTGCTATATATGAATTGCAATTGACCGTGTATATTATATGTTTTGTCTCTGTGTGTTTTCCACAGCGAAATTCTGGACCTGGAAAAAAGGGAGTGTCAGCCAATCTGCTTCGGCGAATGTCGACAAGCACGTGGACTACAACTACGTCAGCGACAGGAATGGTGAGTGTATACATTTCCAATCTCCATAACTTGTGTTATTTCACACAGTAAAAAAGTGTCACATAATTATAATGGCGTTTGGATCGCTTCCGTTGCAGCCGACACTTGAGCCCCAGCCTCATTCTCGCCGACGAAGATCTGCATCTTTTCGATCTACGATGGGTAAGCTTTGTAATCTCATGGGCATTGTGTGAATCTGGTGTGCGAAGGTCACGAATTCAGAGAGAGTGTATTCAGAAAGAAGAAAGAAGGGAGAGAGCCAAAAGTTTCGGAGAAAGGATTTTTTGAGCACCATCAGTGCATGTGTGATATCTTTTTTCACTTCCATAGACATGCGGATTTTTGGCTTCTGAATTGCTCGTCAGTACGAATGAACGGTTATTAATTGCTCGTGTATTTTACCGTTCCTTCAGCCTGCATGAGTAGAAGGGAAGTTTATATACTTTTATATATACTTTTATATATGCGCTAGAAATGAACATTAATTAAATCGACAGTGTAGATCGGTGTCACAACTTGTGTGGCAACGTTGGTGGGGGAAATTATCTAAAGTGCGATCTATTTAAAAAGCTGTATATATACTGACAAAACAGGGCTTTATAATGGGTTGGGACGTCTTTGGTACTAATTACACTTCCTGTACTAACTTTTAACGGAAGGGTGGTTGATATCAGTTGTAGTGTGATAGATTTGAAGTGAGTAATTGAAGCCTGAGTGTGCAGTTGTGTAGAAAATTGGAGTAAATTAAGTTTGACTAAAAGAAGGGACTCTGGTGTGGTCGATATGTATGTAACAGACGGAACTCCTGGAAGCAGTCCAACGCAGCAGTGTGGCTTGATGCCCATCATTTTTCCTGATAAGGAGAGAGAAAGTCAGCAGCCTAAAGGCACTCCAGTTTCTCCAGCCTTTGCTTCCTTTAAAATGGGCTTTGTGGGGACAAGTGGTGGCTGTGCTAGTGGACCTCTCTCAAGTGGACACTCCAAAAATGCTGCCCTTCAGGCTTCTCATAAAGCTCGTAGCTTTTCAGCATTCGCTCTAAACGCTTCCACAGGTTGGCTTCCCATTTAATTCCTTACTAATATCATCTCGGGAGTTTTGAACGCTTCACTCTCTCTCCAAGGAATTCAAACCCCACATGGAGAGTTACCAACACTCGCACAATTACACAACATACACCTCCCTCTCTTACATACCCACATATATCTTTATCTTTCAAGTGTATAAATGTCAGAATATCCAGATTTTCCGGAACACCATTCATTCATATTGTGCAACACTCTCACTTCCGTCCAAGTGAAAGCTGCACAGATGGCTGAGTTCCTCAAAAGATTATCTCTGAATTTCCTCTCAGCTTTCTTCCCCTGTATGCGATACACATACACAGCATTCCATGTTGGTACACACACAACTTCAAAGAAAGCCTGATAAGAAATGAAACCAGTAACAAAAAGACATTTTCCCAGATTTAATGGGATTTCCTAACTTGACTGAGTCTTAAAGTGGAGATGTAGATAATATTAATGTCTGCAAGAATATCTTTTTCTATGTATACGTGTGTCTATATAGTTCATCCTATCAAAGGTATATGTGTGTGTGTTCTCTCTGTTTATGATAACGAGTCAGTCGTTCCTATGCAAATTTCGCATTGCTTTTGGAATTGGAATGGCTCCCAAAAACTACTCCGCCATTTTGAACATCCTATTTACTTTCTTTTCTCAGCAGCCTTGTCTTTCCTTCTTGCTAATTCATGTCATCTTTTCCTACCGAGTGCACTGTATTCGCATTCTTTATACGTATATATGTATACCAGTGAGAATTGTTGTGTGGAGAAAGTCCATACATATCCAATAATGTTTGCATGATTCATTATTGCTCAAGATGTGATCTCAATATTGAAGCGATACGACACGGAGGTTATAATAACATATACATACACGTAAGTAGGTTCTGTCAAGTCGTTCTTGGTATTCTCATGTCCTGATTTGTACTGAGAATCACGTTTACCTCATTCCTCTTTTCTCCTTTCCACTCCTCATCAATTCATCATCATATTTTCTTTTCACACACAAGCAACAATAGATCTAGTCATGCCTGACAATAAAATTAAATCCTTAGCTGGCTCCAAAGACAATATGTTTAGATATATTCTGCTTTAGCATGATGATTCATGTGAGTTTACCACACCTAGAATACTAGATATATTCTGCTAGTATTACATCAGCGAACGGACATTGCAACAACACAAAACGCTTGCTGGTCCCTTTCAGAAGAGACTCGTGTACTTTGATATTGTTCAGTCATCAAATATAATTAATTACTACTTGAAATATTAACGTATTAGCCAAACTGTCAGTGCTTCTCCCTTCCATATTACTATTACGTAAAAGAAACGCATTTCAGTTTTCAATCTTGTGTCTATATCTTATTTCATAGTCTAGCAGTGAAAGTCGATGACGTCGAAAATTGAAGAGACAAAAGGATGCGGGCTTGTCATGACGCACAGTATAGAGCTAGCTGATTAATTAAGCTGAAGAGATTCCAAATTTTGATTATCTTGTGCTCTTCTCAGATCCTTTTAATTCCCCCTATGTGTTCTGTTTTCAAACAAACAACGGGGAGTTAATTGGACGTATATATATTATGAAAATCACAAGTCGTTCAAAATCCATCACTGCGTGTCCTTTGTAACATAACATAAGTAGTTAGCTACATACAGTTGACTATACCTCGGGGAAACAATGCGAGATTAGAAACACAATATACGGGGAACTCTGTTGGACACGCTGACGATGATATGATAAAGATGAGTAATCACTTTGCAACATTGTAAGTAAGCAATCTGTACACACGGGGAAGTTGAGCATATAGGCTTATTTTATAATCACAAAGCAATAGCTATTTTGATTTAGGTTTGCCTAATTGTATTTATTCATCAACCTTCATTTTAGAAAAAGTCTGCCTAATTATTACCCTTGTCTTAACAAGCAAGTATAACGAATCGAAACATATTTTGAATTTGCTTTTTGCTTTCTCCTCATCATATACTGCTCTTAATAATAGCTTCAATCTCGCTTCCTCGTATAACGCTTTCTTCGAGTGTAGCAAGAACGGAGTTAAAAAACAGAAAGAACACGGAACACTAAAGACCTGCTGGTGAATAAGACTGTGTACCAAACACTACTTAGAGTTTATGATACATTAACAAAATCACTTTTGTTTATTTGTCAACCCTTTAGGGGTGTTGTTCAAATAGCACTAATGAGTGTAATTAGTAATTACAGTCATTCATAATAATTTTAAGAGTGGGAGGGTTGTGTTGTTTATCCCAGATTTTGATTTTAGTTGTAGCTCGCAGCTATCAACTCTCAGTCACAGCCTTTCCAACCTTATACTTACTGTGAAAGCCGAAAGTAACATTTTAATTAGTGTATTCCTTTTAGTAGTAGTTGTCTTCCTGCGCAAATTTAGCAAAGGAGAAAGTGAAAGTAGAAAAAGGAAAGTGAGGGGTACTACGAAGTACATGAATAGAAACAATACACACAACTACAAAGAAAGCACACACACAATAGAGAGAAAGTACAAACCTGTGCGGAAAGTGCGATGCATATATACATATATAATATTGTTAATGCCGTATATATTTATATATATTTATTTGTGGTCGATTGTCTTTCTTCATGTTGATTCCTTGGAATGCATAACAATTGATCAAAAACATATATATTGCCTGCTGCCGCTATCTCTATATAATATATATAACTCCGACTGTGGATATAAATGAATGACTTATCTGAAACTTTGCTTCTGCAACTGCATGATGACTTAAAATGGTGTTTCGTCTTTTTCTGGTGATTTTTGGATTCGTATGGATATTGGTTTGATGGAATGTGGAATGTGTCTCTTGAATGGATTGCACTCAAAAGATAGCCGTCGTCGATTCAGCCAACAAGAGTTTTCGAATTCTAATCAAAATCAACGGAAAACAGTTTGTAGTCTTCATCCTTTGTCTCCCTCAGACTTGACTCATCTGAATGCGCTGGCTGCGTCCACGGGAATTTCGAGTAATGCTGGTGCTGGAATTGTTAAATCAGCTTCTGCATCCGTTTCAGCAGCTGGTTCGAATAGAAGCAGCCCTGTGGGAACTCCTCTACCTTCGCCAATCCCATCTCCAGTACCATCAAGGGACCCTAGTCCTTGCAATTACCGACATAATCAACGCAGGGATTCAGCTACAGCAGCTGGAGACATTCCTCCTTCCCGAACATCATTAATCGACTCCTCAAGCAGTAGTTTAAGCAGAAAATCCCTCTCTCCTTCCAATTCGGCAACAAATCTCTCCACCACGACGACAGTCAATCCGCCCAGCCAAGCCGCTACGACCACGACGACGACGACGACGACGTCCACAGGACACCAACCACCCACTGCTTCTGCAGCCCAGGACTATTCTCCACCCAAAGTGATATTTCAGTCTACCCAGGACGAGACTGATGGCTCTATTCTCGTCAATGATGGAGATTCCTTAGGTCTTCTCAGTGGAAAGAATCTCATCACCACCTCCTCGTACTTGGACAATCCTGATGAGGACTGCAGTAATGCAAGTACCCTTGGGGATGGTCCTGGACCTCCGGACAGCTCCTCGGGACACTCCAACTCAGTCAGACTCAGTCCTGTGACTTTTACTCTTCAAGAGCCCCAGGATCAAGGAGACCAAGAGGGAGTTCCTATTGAAGAAGATGTAAGTCCTTTGATCTCTTTCTCTCTGTCATTACCAACAACCATCCTACCTAAACAATACTCTCCACCTAATCACTAGTCTCATTTGTCTTGAAAGCCTCGCCCTTCATCCTCTCCTACTATTCTTTCAGGTTGTCAAAACATCTCTCAAACAAAATGTTATTTAGCCCAAACGGCAGACTACTATCCTTCTCACCAAACCCCATATAATACATAATTTGCATATGCACCTACTAGCCTTTATAGAAGCTCTCCCTTAAGAATCACTTGTGATGATTTATTGAAAAGTACTAAAATATCAGGTTATAATTTTACTTACATGACAAGCATTAAAATAGCAACAAAATATCTCCGTTATGGTAGAGATCTTCCAGGAAAGACTTATCAGAATACTTTTATCCACTAGGGAAACATAGTTTCTACAAGAACTGATTCTGTTATGCTCTAGGCAGTTTCTTTAAAAGCATCAATATGTCGCTCAGTTCCTTCGGAATCACATTGTCATAAATGCATTCCAGTAAAAAACCTCGTCAATGTATCATACACGCAACATAAGTTTCTCTTCAAAACCGTGTGTGTGTTTATTACATATTCGCATATCTTATTCTATCCGTCCATAGACTTGATATTAAATACCCTCGACGACGACTTGATAAAAACAAATAATATTTACAAATGATAGATTTCCCTTTAAATATTCTTTCATTCTGAAATGTATGTATCATCGATTGAAACAGTTTTTATTTCCTTTTCGAATGTTTCTCTCTTCTGTTTGACAAGCAAACATTAATTTTCCTCTCCTCCAGGCTTTCTCCTCTCTCTCTCTCTCTCTCATAAGGTTTTAGGGATGGCACGAGGGTATTATTTCGGACGCTCTCCACCTTGACATATGACATGTTGAGAGACAACCCGGATAACTTTTTCCTTCCTAGAAATATAAAGTAACCTCATCCATTCCATTTGTACAAAACCAGAGGAAGAGAGAGAGAGAGAGTCTTGTGTGGAGCTCCAGTATAGTTTAACTGTGTAGTAATGGTTCTACTTACTAAAGTAATGATCGGACATCTCTCCTACTTTCTCTACGTAGATATATATATATATATGAGCTCGTGTGTGTGTGTATGTAGCAATTCTTACAACTTTGTCGTTTATTTCTCATGTTCACCAAATAAGGTTACAAATAAAAGACCCTCTCTCTCTCCTCTCTCACTCTAAGTATAGTTTTTCAGTCTTCAGTCGTCTTCTCTAATATTGATTTTCGAACTGTTTAGCGCATTTATTAACTACTTTCTCCTGTCCCTCTTCTGCACTATATGTACTGAATGGTAGGGAGAGCAGACTTATTCCAACAACACTTTCTCCTCTCTTGTGAGATATACTTTAACAACATTCGTCGTCGTCGTATACTTTTAGTCATCCGGTCCATTGTTATTTCCTGTTTTTTATACTTTCCGTTTGGGCAGTGTGTGTTTGTGTGTCTGTGATATGACCAGTGAGAGATGAGATACATATATATACATACCTTATTGGTGTCTGCTTTCTTTTTCTTTTCTCGTAACTTTTGCTGGTGACGCTTACAAAGAGAAAGACAGAAGAAGAAGGAGAGTTGGAAAGAGAGAGAGAGAGAGAGAGAGCTTAGGGTGAAGGATTTTTGTGTTAATGAGCTACAGATCATGACCACCACCGATGTACATTGTGTATACAATGTGTGTAGTCGCCTTGACATGTATGAGAGGTGTTTTAAGAGGAGCACACCAGCAAATAAATGAAATCCTGGAGAAAGTACAATATGTCAGAGGAAGAGAGAGGCTCTCAATCTTCCCATAATTGATTCTCTTCGTGGACTAACGATGAGAAGAATTTCCTCGTGATTCCTTTTACCCTAATTACTTCCATCTAATGTCCCTTGAACTCTTGCGACAAAAACCGTACGTTGTTATTCCCTACCAGTTGTCGATTAGACAGACTTTCTCATCATGCTCAACCTCACTGAATCTCATTTGACCACAATCCATATATACTTAAGTAGGACTTGTTCTAACTGGTTTCCTTTTTACTCAACACACACCAGAAGAGATTCCCATCAATCACAAGGAATACGCAGTCACAGTGGTACAACATAGGTTTGCCCTGTGTCCATTTGATTTCGCCTAAATAAATAAAAGTGAACAGAAAATAATTACAGAAAAAGGAAAGAAACCGGAGAGAAAACATAGGAAAAGATAATGCAATGCGTAATTAAAGTCCATAGAAAAGTGGGAGTCGCGAAAGCCATGGAGCAATTTCTGGTAATTTCTATTGCATCTTTTCTAATAGTAGTACCATTTTAGACCACAAAGAGATTGTAATCTGAGTGAAGGGGAATAATTCACCCTGTTATTTATTATTTAGTCTCTAAATTACTGAAAAGAACTCCCAACAGTTCAAGAGTTTCAGCGTAACTTTGTAAGAGAAGTAAAACTTGATACAAATCAAACATTGGGTCGTATAGTTCGTATATATAAATGGTGTAGTGTTCCCTGGGGAAAATAAAATGCAATGAAAGAAGAAGAAAAGATGTAGAGACAGATGAAAGTGTGGAGAGAGAATGTTCGTTGATGATGATGATAGCTTAGTTCATCAAAAGATACATATAAAGTAATGGGTAATGGATGAGAGAGAACCGGAGGGAGATGACGGAAGAAGATCCATCTGTTAAAGTTTCCTATTACACAACTAACATTATTTGTAGGAAGTCTTTGATTCTTTTTGTGTATGTGAATGTATCGCGCATTATTTATGGAAACGATAGATAAGACGCTGAATAATATTGGAGATCTACTTATTTTTCCCCCTTTCAGTACCGTGATGCAGTGATTATAACTAGTGATGAAGTACAATTCAACCTTCCGGCCATTGCTTCGGACTCTTACCTCTGCCGACTGAATGAATGGGACTATCCGATTTTCGAATTAGAACGCAGCTCCAAGACCCAAATACTCAGTCATGTAAGGTTTCTTTATTCATGAAATCGCTCGTGCTTAGCAGCATAGGCTCATTATTATCATGCACCACAGATCCTTATATATTTACTTATAATGTTATATAATATTGTTCCTTGATTATACTTCTTGTACAGATGTGCTACAAAGTGTTCCTTGAGACTGGGCTATTTGAGACATTCAGAATTCCAATCAAAGAGTTTATCAGTTTCTTCCACGCTCTCGAGTTGGGATATCGCGACAAACCATGTAAGTATGAAGAGATGAGAATATATTATGTCTCTCGAGACGATCTATATATATATATATTTATGTCACAGTTTAGGAAAGTTATTGGTGGTAAATGATGAGTGACAATTTTACAGATCACAATAGGATGCACGCAGCGGATGTCCTGCAAGGAGTCTTTTACTTCACGACACAAGCTATTCCTGGCTTCCAAATGATACCTCCCGACCCTGATACCCCGAATGCTGGTAAGTTGCAAGAGAAGTAGTTGGTGGTGGTAGATTGATAGCTTCTCTGTCAAATACTAAAAGGAATCACACAATTAAGATAATGTATCGGTGTCTGAGACGATATCCGTTCTTCTAAATCACCTCAGTTTATCAATTAGTCAACAACAGATTGCTTATATATGTGAGGTCCTGTGCGGTGATGTATTATATATAATAGTTCTCAGTCAATTGAACGTGTTAGTGTGGGAGTGTTCAAGGGAAATGCGTGTTGATAACTTTAGTATGCGTATATGAAAGTAATGAATAATACGGTGAGATGACATTGATTGATGAAACTTGGATGTTCAGCAGATTGGCCCGGTCACAGGCCCTGCTTTAATGTTGAAGAGGCGTCCTACGGGATCATGGGAGCTAATTTCCCCGCACTTGAGCTTATGGCCTTGTACACGGCAGCTGCCATGCATGATTACGATCATCCTGGAAGAACCAACGCTTTCTTAGTTACGACTCACTCGCCCCACGTAAGAAACTCGATCTTTCCTCTTGATAAGCCCCAGATATATAATGTATGCTACACTCTGATCCTCTACACTTAATGTGGTCCGACTTTCTCCCCACTGGGAACACTGACTTAATCACATTTATTCATGAAAAACCAAGTTAAAAAGAAATCTATACGCATCCTTCTTCCCTGAGCATCATCCACTTTGTGTTGTCTAGTAATCGTGTATAACCAGGTAGAACTTTCACCAGCCAAGTTTCTCATACGCAGACTACACAATCTTCTTGAGTTTCACACTGTGTACAGCACCTTTTTATATTAAAAATACTTAAGTTAGTTGGATTTAGGAGTGACGTACATTAAGGCCCTCCTAACTAATTGAAAGTATGGAGTGAAAGTACATTATACGGGTGGTGGGTGTGATGATGCTCTTATGGATAAAGTTTGAGAAAGGGAAGACAAGAAAAGAATAGAATCTACGGAGCCTAGTGGGTTATCTCTATACAGATGTGAATCTCTTTCTTATTAAGTCTTATTATTAATTTTATACTTGTGCTTCGTATTTATGAGTTTACTTTCAAAGGATGTTGCATGAGACCCCGAAGAGAAAGTGCGCTGCGTTATTCAAAGTGTATTGTCTAAATACCCTGAATAAAGAATGATCGAATGTCTGTACATTTTTGCAGGCTATTTTGTACAATGATCGATCTGTTCTTGAGAATCATCACGCCGCTGCAGCTTGGGGACTGTTGCTGAACAACGAGGAATTTAATTTTCTGAAGTATCTTGATAAGGCTGAATTCAAAAGGTTTCGTTTTCTCGTCATCGAGGCAATCTTGGCTACTGATCTGAAACGCCACTTTGAGATTTTGTCAGAGTTCAACTCCAAAGTAAATGAAGATGACTCTCCAGGAATTGATTGGTCTTCTGAAGAGGACCGACTACTTGTTATGGAAATATGTATTAAATTGGCGGACATCAATGGCCCTTGCAAGTTTCATGATATTCATGTACAATGGACTTACAGAATTGCTGAGGAATTTTACGAACAAGGTATTGTACACACACACAACTTGTAATTTAAAACGAGAGAGAGCTAGAGAGAGAAAGTGAAGAGGCCTTGTAACTTAAGACGAGTTGATTGTGAGAAACGATTGGTCTTGGAAAAAGTTTGAAATAGAGATGTGTCTCCTTATATGTTCCTCAGGGGATGAAGAAGTCCGTCTCGGCCTACCAATCTCTCCATTTATGGACAGATATCACCCTCAACTTGCCAAACTGCAGGAGTCTTTTATAAATCACTTGGTAGCTCCCTTGTGCAAGGCATGTGCCGAAGCTGGACTCCTTCCAGGGTTCTGGGAAGATGAGGACGACGACGATGAACCAAATGACGAAGAAGCAACAGGGGACGAAGTATCGATCATGAGTTGTCCCGAGACGGACAATGAAAACGACGAGTCCTCCTACTCAGACGAAATCAAAAATGAGAGCAGAAGATCACGAAGGAAAATATTTTGTGTCCACACGAAGCATCTTCAGGACAATCATAGATACTGGATGAATGTGATAAAGGTACTGGTGTGATCTTTACTTGGTCGGGCTTTTATTTCCCTAAATATAATGTTTGTGTCTCTCGTTGTCTCGTTGAGACTTCGTACATAGAATCAAGTTGACTCATTGTTCCCAAAATGCCTCATTTATAATTAATTTACTCCTAAACAAGTTCAAAGGCAACCACATTCAATTTGACTTATTAGTATCTTCCGACTAAGTTGATTTTCTTCATCGCTCCCTTTCACACAATTCCCGACTAGACATCTTTCCTCATTTTTGAGTTTCTCATTATGGTTTCCTTTCGTAAAACGCTCCCGTTGTTGGTGACACTATAGCCAGAAAGCACACGATGGTGAGGATCCTTCTAAGTGAATAAAAGTTCTACGTAATTGCATTATACACTCCCTTCTCTCAAAACCTCCCCTTTCCTCTCGGCTCGTGAAAGATGACACAAACTTTATTATTAGGTGAACCGTAATCAAAACGAATATGCTTTGCTCTATCTCCTTTCTCTTCTTCTTCTTCTTATGTGTATGTTACGTACATAACGGGAACTTCCGTGTATATTCGTACCACCAGACTTTCTCATAATAAGTTTAACTTATTTAACCACTTGCAGCTTGTGTAGTTTACATTTATTGATACATTTGTGACCCACTCGACAGTGCAGTAGTAGTAGTAGAAGTAGTGTAGTCCTTGGGACACAGAAACATGATATGTTGACTTTACTGTGTCTTGCAGGAGGAAGCAAAGAAGAAAGAGGAAGGCATTAAAACCGAATCCGTAGCGATTTCGACAGAAGACCCTATGGAGACAATTGAAGAGGAGAACAATACGCCTCACTCGTTGAATAGGAGCTTCAGTTTCGTAAGCGATCTCCGTTATAATAAAGTCTTAAAGAGAAAGTAGATAGAGAAAGAGTGAGAGCTGTACACATGTTATATATAGTTCCTCATTGTACCTATATATGTATATGTGTGTTTGTAAGTCTCCCATTAATAATTGTCTTCCTAATTGTCCCCCACAGGAGAAAGAAGATTCTAAGCTGTGATTAGAGGAGAAGTTAGACTCGTCTATGTAATAAATGAAGTGGAGTGCCAAGGAACCTCGTCATAATCAAAAATTCACACACTCTCATACACACACACGTAGTACACACAAGATGACAAGATTATGTACAAGCGACATATGACTGATGATTCTTAATCATGTGTTTGTGTGTGTGTCATCAAAGTTTGTCCCTGTATATTGTCACTACATTGAGCAATATACTTCCAACACATATTCATACTGAGGAGAAATATTTCATTTCAAAACACACACACACACAAAACACGTATATATAATGACTACTAAATGACTACTAAAAATATGGAAGCTGACAAATTTTATTGTCAAGATATTCTTATCCGAAATTATATCACGCAAAAAACGCATGCAAAAAACTTTTACCATCACAAGGAAACATATAACGCTGACTAGATATGAGTTAACCAGTTTTTATGTAAGTGAAAGTAGTAGTGAAAGTGTCTGAGGAATCTGATGTAGACACATGTTAAGAGATATACTAAAAGTACTTGTATGCATGAGACAATGATATGAAGCTATATATTGTAGTAGATGAAGTTATTTACCAGAGAGCTTCATATGAATTTATGTCTTCTGTGTAGAGACAAGTCGCGAACATTATATATATATAGTCACTGGACACCTTACAATTCATTTCATACAAATTGGTACTTGGTAATTTAATCCGTTTCCCGTATTCTTAAACCTTTTTAATGTGTCAATAATACTCTGAGTGAGGAAATCGGAGTTTTGATGAGAACTTTATCTAAATTACACTTTAGCAAATACAATTTTCCTACATCGGTCGCATGTCTCTCCATTTCGTGCCAACAAGGTTCATTTTTCCATAATTGTTCGTGTTTGTGTAAGTTTAGTCTTTAGTAGTCCCGATGGACTCGAAAGAGTTGATTACATACTAATATATATGTGTACACACGGAAGCTTTATTGTACAAGGAGTATATATAAATGTGTGTAGGTTTAATTTACAAAGTGAACAAGTTATACATATATTATATATATGTCCACCCTTTAGTGTACATCTTCCCATAAATGGGTTGATGAGTGTACATGGATGTCATTTATATACCTCCTCAATTTAGAGTACAATCGTTTTTTTCTTCTCTGACATACGCACGATATTATTAGTCATTATTTCCAGCTTTGTACAAATCAAGAACGCCACATTATGATATTTTCTTAATTGTGTGGCTAGAATACTATTTAGTTATAGACTCCACGATCAGAAGCACGTAAGTGTTTTAGTAGAACTACTTATAATTGTGTCAATCCAATATGTTTAAGTGTAAAATCTCCAATTATGTCTCTGTATATTGCCGATTACAATTCTCTATTGAGTATATGATCAGTTGTTAATATGTATAGGTAGGAAGTATTTCTAGTATGTAAGATGATTCAGTGTTACGTACAAAAATGTTCTGTAATTGTTATCATTACAAATTTATCTCAAAATTTTGTCATATAAAACAAAACTTCTTCTGTATAGTTATTAGTTATATAATCTCAAATAATACTATTAATTTCTCGTAAATTTCAGGTAATTTTCATTCTTATAGTTAATTTGGGAAGGTATATCTTTACTGTACAGGTTATGTATACTTTAAGTAGTAAAAATGTTAGTTTTAATGGAAGGACTATCGACTAAAGTAATAAGTAGGAAAGTAAGGAGAGGTTCTTTTTTGACACCACCAATAAGTACATGTTTCTTAACCAAAAATATTGTTTGGAGGAAACTCCACCTTTTATTATTATTATACGTAAAGTTGTGTCCACCATTCTAAATGAAAAGTCTGAAAGAAGAGTTGTTCTTGAGAAAAAAGCTAAAATGAAGCGAAGTTCCAGATTTATGGTTTAGAAATACGAGAGAGGTTGAATTATTGACAACTGAGAAGAAAGGTCACGATATGCACATTGTTATGCAGCCATATACAATTAATAATGTTACACAGAAAATCTTATATTTTTCGTTTAAAAGATTGCATAATACAATGCATTTCGCAATTTTTCTTTTGATTTTACTTATACGACTGATTGTGAGGTTTAATTTCAGTTTAATTGATTTCAATTGCGGGCCAATAGTGATCAATAAACAATACAAAGTGTTTCTTAGAAGCATTTTAAAGCTGTGTTAATCTTGGAGATTTAAAAATTAAAAATTGTTACGGGAATTTTTATCATCTGAAAAGAGTTTTCAGTTCTAATTTTTGTAAAATTAGAGACGATGATAAGACGAAAAATGGGTACTAAACAGGAAACTATTTAAAGATGTCATAATATTTTAAAATATTTAAGTGCTGTGCGCTAATGATGATGATGACGATTATGATGATATACTGGTACAGATTCATCTAAACGATAAACTTGAAAGGTTTGATGTAAAAGAACACACTTTGACTTATATGTGGTTATATGCCGTGGTAATACTGAAAACTGAGTTTCATAAGTGGAACGCAAAACTCTCTGTTGTTTCATGTGTAGGTTAAGAATATACCGGTGTTCTTCTTTAAACGTGAAATAAAGAATCGATAAAAAATATAGAGTTTACATTATTATTGCATTACTTGATTGAACTTAATTACATGGAACTCGCCGCCCATCTCGTAGTCTGTCGATACAAATTAAGAATTCATAACTGATTTTGTAACTTGATGAAAAGATATGAAAGTTCGATATATGAGCAACTTTTACACAAGCTAGAAAATTGTCTGCTCACGTTTCGGTCTGTAAAATTGGAGCATGGACGTGTTCGAGCTTTTTGGAGTATGAAAGACGTAAATGAAAAATCAGAGATACTTCATGGAACCAATGATACTTTATTTTTATTTATGGAAACTGATTGCCACAGAGTTAATGGTAATATCATAAGTTTAAGCCTTTTGGAGTCTCTCCTTCAACATGGCTTCTAGTTTCACAGCGTCTGCTGCAAACTTGCGAATCCCATCGGACAACTTGTCAGTTGCCATTTGATCTTCGTTCATCAACCATCGGAAATTCTTCTCGTTCATTTCCACTTTGTCGATGTCAAGTTTCTTGGCTAAAAGAGAATGATATTTTATGGGTAATTTGAACCTATATAGTTGGAGATTTAAGTAAAGTTGCAAGGTCTAATGTAATTGTTTACCTGACCCTTCGCTAAGCATTTCTCCTACGACATCATGGCTGGCATCTAACTCTTCCAGCAGAGAAGGAGAAATGGTCAACAAGTCGCATCCAGAAAGAGCTTTAATTTCCCCTGTTTAATACACAATAGCGTGAGACATCTATTTTTACATAGCATGAAGAAATGTTTTCCATACCAGAATTCCGGAAAGATGCTCCCATCACGACTGTCTTGTATCCAAATTTCTTGTAGTAATTGTAAATTTGAGTCACGCTCTTGACTCCTGGGTCATCTTGAGGCTCAAAAGTCTTCTGGTTCGTATTGGCTACAAACCAATCCAATATCCGGCCGACGAAGGGAGAAATAAGTGTCACACCTGCCTCGGCACAAGCTACAGCTTGAGCCATGGAAAACAGGAGTGTCAAGTTGCAATGTATTCCATACTCTTCTTCAAGAACCCTGTAACCAAAACCAAATCACATCCAATGAATTTATATCAGTTTTGAAAGGTGAATGTCATCAACATATTTTATTTACTTTGCAGCTTGGATTCCTTCCCAGGTTGATCCTAGTTTAATTAAAATACGATCCTTCTGGATTCCAGCTTCTTCGTAGAGCTGTATGAATCTCTTCGCTTTAGCAATGCTCGTCTCTTTGTCAAAAGACAATCTTGCATCGACCTCCGTGGACACTCTTCCAGGTACAATCTTCAGAATTTCCACTCCAAATAAGACGAATAATTTATCCGATGCCAATTCGATTTGCTCCTCAAGTGTCCTAAGATAAAAAACAATATTTTCTTGTGTCATAATATGAATAAATCTTTGATGTTACAATCCAAGCTGAATATCAAGTTCTCATCATCATATATGCGCGTCTCAAATATCCCATTAACTTACTTTCCGTTTTTCTTTCCATAAGCAACGGCTTCATCAATCAATCCTTGATACTGAGGCATTTTGGCAGCTGCCAAAATGAGTGATGGATTCGTAGTGGCATCAGTAGGCTGGTACTTCTTTATGGCTAGGCAATCGAAACTTTATGTAATTTGCAAGCTTATCTATACTTATCCTTTTCTTAAAAATTTCACAAAAGATGACATACCTTCGAAATCGCCAGTATCAGCTACGACGGTCGTGTAATTTTTCAACTGTTCCAATGAGGAGCCCATCCTGCTTCGCTTCTTGCTTGGTTCTGTGGCTGACATTCTGTTTGGTTAGTTCGGTTGCAGAATTTCCTGCTGAATTATACAAGGTTTTAGTTATTTCTTTGGTTAATAGTCATAATCTTATGCAATTCATTCAAAAACTCAAATATTTCTTTGCTGCAATCACAGCTAGTTTGAATTGGTATGTTATTAGCATTATCATGTAGTTATGCTCTTGAAGTTCAGAGTCAGTAGACCCAAGCGTATCTCGTCAATCCTATCAGTTGTTACTACTCAACATTAGTGACTGAGACTCACTCAACAACAGGATCTTTCTCACATTGAAATCTCATGATTTTTATTACAGTTTTACGTTTAAAGACTATTCGCAAACTCACAATCCTAGTTCGGCAATAGTAGTAAACTTACCTGAGACGCAAGCTCAATTTTCATGCAAAATCAATATATTACATTATAATAATAAGCTAAAAGAGGGATAGCATGTACATAACAATTTTTCCTCAGCCGTACTACATGCATGATATACAAATCAGATGTAAATACATCATGAACTTGACATTGTCGAAAGTACAATATATATGCAAAAACTATATAAGACTCGAGGAGATAACTTGCTCTAACCTCGAACACGGCTGTCATTCCTCTCTGAATCTATATACGATGTGTATTATGTACACCTACTTTTGTTTCTCTCTTGGAACCTTGATTAATCATGCAGCTATACATGAAACATATAGTAATTATTCCTTTAACTAATGAATGCTTTAATAAAGTACCCTAGTTCGATATCTCCAAGTCCAGATGTGCGTCGCGTGGGACAAGGTCTGAAATTGAAATCGCAAATACACCGGCCGGTGTGAGAAATGATGTTGCTGCTTCTTCTGCACAAGCACAGTGGAAAAATCCAAGAGTACGTAATGACGCGAGATGAAGTGTCTTATCACTATGCAATTAGATCCAAGCCATAACCCTTTAACCGTGTATATAATACATGAGAGCATATAATATCTAGAGAGAGCCAATCAGTTAGTAGATGCAAGCTCTACACTGTGACGACTGTGAGACAGGATACATGTGGTCCGATGTTTGATATTACTTCATTATTAAACTACCACGTCAATTTTCAAGGTGAGTATCTTCACTCTCAGTCCACGCTTAAGCAAGCTTAAGAAGATTCTGGTTGGTAAGGCTATGGATGAACACGCAGTTTAGTCTTGATGCTGACACAGTCGTTTAGTGGATGAGTTAGAAGCGTAGTAGTGTGTATATATGCTGAACCTATTAACTTGAGATTGAGACACCCGGTTCCAAAGACCTGTAGAGGAATTATCAATCCCCCTTCGTAGTTGTACGCAAGTATCATTGCCTGAGCTCCAGGCTCCCTCAACCCTTCTAGAACCACCTACACTCAGCATACTGTCCGGCCGGAATCATTCGGAGCAAAAAATAACCCGTCACGCCTTTAAAAGCATGTGCAAATCGGCAGTCAATATTGACAAAGCGTCATGTTACTCTGCCAAAAGTCAAAAGAGAATTCCATGAAAATTAATATGATACATGAAATGCCTCCATGTTAAAACAGTATAGAATTATTAGTACATGTCTTACCTATTTTCATGAACACTCATTCCGATGATACTTGCGCCTAACCTGCTAGCATCATTCGAACTAAATAATTAATGAATCGGATTGTTGATATACTTCAGGTTTCTGAGTTTATTTTTGGGCTATATTTCTTTGTCATATCACCAAACATTTAACAAGCATCAGTACGTATAATGACTAAACAAAAAACAAACGTGTACAAATACAACTATAATTAATTAGATATAAATAAATGTGGTTATAAATCAATCTAAAAACTTCACAAGTTCAGTAGGCGTATCAACTTAACACGTTCAAGGCTCATTATCATGAAAACGGCAGGGAAGACATGTTTAAAATTGTTCTTTAGTTCACAACTTGAACAAAGACCGACTTTCTTGAACTCTGAGTATAACTGGTACACTACTTGAAGGCAACATATCAATGTCTGTGATTACACATGTCACCAGATGTACTGGAGTGACATCGTATCTAATTTTGGCAGTAGTAACGTCTGATACTTTGTTGTTAGATGCAACTACCTTACTAACAGGCACTTCCGAACTGGCGTTGGACTTTTCTTCAGAGAACAGTATGTCCTGATAGAAAGTATCCGTAGGCGATTTATCGCAAAATTTATAAGTTTCGCAGAAAAATAAGACAGGGATATTAAGCTGAAACGCACAAAGCGCAATTGTTGAAGAACCAGCGTGAGCCATTACACCTCCAGTTGTGAACAATGCATGACCACCAAGAAACACTTTGGTCACTGATGAAATGTACGTCATGGTACTAGAAATATTAATACAGCTTATATGAACTTGACTTTGAAGTGTTTCTTCGCCCAAGCTTTCTTTCAATCGTTTGTAATCGCTTAAATAAGTTCCTGAATTTGTGAGTGCTAAAATGATGTTGAATCTCTTAGTTGATGTTTTAGCTAATTTAAAAACTTCATAGACAGGTTCAGTCAAGCTGTACAGTAAAATAGTGTCACCATCCAAAATCTTCTCAAATCCCTTTTGAGCCATTGATTCTACAGCTTTTTCAATTTTTTCGTCTACAAAGGAGTCGCACCATCTTATCAAATACTTCTTGCTCTCGTCTTCTGATTCATCATCGTCTAAATGACGGATTGCTGCGTAAAGCCCTTCGATTGCGCTACTCATCCCAATAGCGAACGGACGGTACACTTTTAACTTGCTCAGATAACATTGCAACATAGTGCATATTTCTTGCTTGAACCCTTTTCCTTCTGGAGTTTTGTATTCCAAAACATATTCTTTTACAGTATTTAACAGTTCCAATGTCCGTTGATTTGAGCCTCGTACTACAAAACTTGAATATTTTTCTCCTAATTCTTGAAAGACGGCTTCAATATCCTCGAACTGAGGATCCCCTAAAACATCTTCCCCTCTATCAAGCCCCCACTGAAACAGCCCATGCGTTTTGCAATCGTCCCAATAGAAGAAAAGAGATTCGTCGTTTCTTTTTCGCTGCTCCGTACGTCTACGCTCGTCTTCTTTTTGTGTCTCCTTAGCCTTAGGTTTAGTGGCTGGCTCCGATTTCTTGGTCACATCTACAGTTACAGGTTTGTCAGGTTTATTTTCCAGGTTCATTTCAGACTCTTTAGACACTTCGTTATTGGCAGGTTTAGCTGCTGCGTTTTCAGTCGGACCAGGAACCACTGGTTTCTCTTTCAACCCTTGTGCTTTAGCTGCCCGTTGCGCTTCTTGAATAGCACGTCTTTCCGCCTTTGAAGTGGGCTTAGGTTTTGCTGGTATTTCAACGGCAATTCCTCCGACGACAGGCACAACTAAAGAAAAAACGAGTGTTGGTAAACATAATAATACTTGAAGGAAAAATAGGAACCTACTTTTGATATTTGCTGCTTACCTTTGGCTTCAACTACATTTGGTTTGATAGGTTCAACAACTGCTTCAGTATTTGCTGCATCACCTTTAGGAACTTTACCCTTTTTCGCAGCTTTGGCAGCTTTCTTTGCTTCTCGTTGAGCCTTCACGTCATCACGAGACATCTCAGCTCCAGGCTTGTTGCTATCTACTGCATCAGCACTGTCCATCGTTGTTTCGGGTGAAGCTATTTTTTCTACGCAAATAAATATATTCTTATTTAAGTTCATATGTAAATGGTACGAGCTTTTTTGCAAAAGATTACACTTAAATAAAATTCCCGCAACCCATAAGTTCACTACAGAGTGGTGCAAAGTAAAAGCCAGTATATGAAATGCATATTCATCCCCAGATCACATGCAGAATATATTAAAGATTCGTAGATTTACTACACAATTAGTTAACCAAACCCTTCACTAATTTTAAGTCATTTCAATCGAAAACAAGGCGTTACGTACAAGTACATGTAACGAAATTAAAATCATATCCTGATCATCGGATATACTACTACAAGCAAAACAAAGTGTAAGTCTTGGTTGAAATCATAAACTTCCAACAAGCCAATATATAACTGTCAATCCACTAGACCTTCAGCAGCCTGTCTTGCAGTCTGTAGGTGTTTAAGAACGCACGAGACTTGACTTTTAATGGATGCAAGAGCGTCGAGAACATTTTCTTCGCCCCCACCAGCGTTGAAACTTTCAATAATTCCACCACCACCACCACCACCACCTTTACTTGCCATTGTTTCGATCCACAAGCACGCACCGCGGCACAATAATCACCACCTTTCTTAATACACACAACTATTATACATAATTAAACCCTTAAAACCCCACAATCGACACTATACCCGATGATGCACCATACATAAACAATACTCATAGATTACCAACAATTCATGCTACAATAAAGTATAATATTTCATCATTTATTTTTTACCTACCTGTTTCCAGTAAAAAATTAAGTACTTCCAAAAGTATTTCACACTTGGCTTCTTTCCTTCCACACTAGTCTTAAAGTCTTAACAAACTTAGAGTCTCACTACCACCTCAATTCCTAACCACTTTTACCTTCAAAATCTCTGTCAATCTCTATCTTATCTATTCGCTTTCAAAATATTTAAAAATCTGTATTAAAAACAACAATATAAACAATTTCCAGTAAACGATTTCTTATTGCCGACAACAGACATCATCAAATGACGAGAGGAGCTATCATCGTGGACATATGCTGTTCGTGCATGAAATTTGAAGTATTTGAATTTTGGCGCTCTGGCAGGAGATTGGTGTAAAGTGAGACAACAACAAGAACGATGTCATTCTGCGTGAGACTTTCCCTTCCGCCTCACCATCATCACAGTCGCCAGTCAGAGTCAGTTGTTGTCTCACTCTTGTAG
>Ga0194135_10000541_pt1 | contig 22264 bp, 9 predicted proteins | sample LitLau_LLRF_2013_FD_134024 | JGI IMG/M metagenome (GOLD analysis project Ga0194135, IMG submission 134024) | Freshwater sediment microbial communities in response to fracking from North America - Little Laurel Run_MetaG_LLRF_2013 (version 2) | ecosystem: Environmental > Aquatic > Freshwater >...
GACTTAGGGTAAGAGGGGCAGGGAAAGGAAGGATGCGGCACTTAAGCAATCCTTCGGTCAAAATCTATTTTTATCCCTAACCACCACCACAAAAAAACACCTAGTTTAACTTGTTGGATAGTATGTATAAACGTACGTTTCACGCATGAAATATAGTTTACTGTCGTTAGTTTTGCAAACCTAGAGAAAGTTTAAAATTATGCACATGTCATAGTGAAAGAAATTCCTTGACCCTTCACCATTCAGTTCGCAGAGGAGATACGACTGCCTTTTTTTACTCTCTCAGAGAAAGTTGGAGAGTCAAATTTATGTTTGTGTAAGACTAAAGTAAACGTGAAGAATCAATGAACTAAACTAAGCAAACTAACGTAATAAACGACACACACAAGCAACTTTTACTCTTCACGGCCTAACAAAATGGAAATGTTGAATGCATGTTAGGATCTTTGGATTATCTGTGTACACACAAAACACACGTGTCTTTGGAGTATGTGTACTCCAGCAGCCTTTTGGTCAAAATACCTCCACTGTTCAATTTTAAAATCTTGTAAACTACGAAACCCAAATAAACTGAATTTGCACAGTTTACTCTTTCCATCAAACTCCTGAAATTTGATTTGGCAACAAATCTTCTGATTCGTCTTTAATTTTTTCGATACATAAAGGGAAAAAAGCAAAAATTTTTTGTCTTTCTGAGGAAATCATTAGTGCGTTTGCTGTTTGATACGACCGTATTGGAAAAATCCAAAAATCTACGAGAGATGTTTAAAAAGCATAAGCTTGTAAAAGTCATCATAACGATATACTTTCAAGTATACAAGATAATACGGTATACGGAAGACAGGAAAGTCGATATTAGTCTTAAATGGGATTTTTGGACTCTAGAAGAGAAATTTTGTTTGTCAATGCATTATAAAGTTCAAACCACAGAAATAAAGTAAGTGCTCTTGAGACATCCGTTTGGAAACTCGATCGTTTACTCAAGAAAGACTTTCTCTGTAGTTTCAGCTCAAGAAAACGGCTACTCTATAGTATATACATATAGGAGGTATGTGTGTTCATCTGACCTTAAAGTAAATATTTTTATAACGCATATATCTAAAAGCATTTATAATCTCTCAAGAATATACTTGATTTAAAACATGTTTGTTGTAGCCTTCGGTATCACAGTAATTGTAAAGGGAAAAATTAACAGATGAAATGACTCCACATCTTAATACAGTCGTAACACTAGAAATGTTTGATACACAAGGAGATAAACTTGTGAAATTAAAATACTTGAAATCCCAGAGCACTTAAGACTCTGTATAAGAATGGTGAAATGTGGAGAGACAATATTGAATTTAGTGGAGAAATCGGTAATTTATAATAGCCCTTTCATCTTTACATAACAAACAACTTAAAGACCGGGGAAGTTGCAACAGAAAGAAGAGCCCCATCACATTTCGTTGCTCCCATAATCGTATTACGGGAGAAACTAAAAGAGCCCTTGTGACTCCCATTTGCACAAGCATTATTTTAACATTAACATTTATGAGACGAGTTTTCTCTTAGAAACACGTTGTGTGTATGTGTGTGTTTGTGCCCAGGAAAAGCTGCGTTGAATTTATCGCCCACCATGACTCAAAGTCCTGGACAATCTTGTTATGTTTTCTTTGGCAGGCTTATCCTTCCACCTCCAGAGAGAGAGAGAAGAGACTGGGTCATAATAATTTGTGGATTAGCAAGAACCCCTAATCACACTTGTGTTTACCATTAGCACAGATCCAAAGGTTATATTCATAAGAGAATCATCCAGTTCACAGATAAGCTGGCTGAGCAGCTTCTAGCACACGACGCGACTTCCATAACAGGACCACGAGAGTTTGTCAGGAAGTTTGACTTCCTCTCTAGTTTTCATATACTCTCTTCTTGTGAAGATACGAGAAAGGCACTCTGCAAAAGTCTAGATATGATGAATCCACTACGGAATTCACGTAAAACCAGGCCCCCCTTTTTCCGAACTCCTTCAAACTTTCACGTGGTTTTAGGTTTTAGCTTCAGCAGCATGTTCCTCAATTTCACACACTCTAAAGTGTTGTACAATTGCAGAAACAAAGTGCAACTGATCATTGGACGAACTTTACTCGATGTTCATCTGTCTACCTATCCATACTGTAGATATATGGAATACATACCAATCGCAAAATATAGTTCTTCCTAGTTTGGAGTAAACACACAAGCACAGCGATAAAGGATTGAATCGATTTTATGGCTAAATACGCCCGTAATATTTATTAGTATTGGGTCGTCTCTTGCAACAGAAAACACAGAATGGATGTTGCATTAGTGTCCTAATGGAATGAGCTTTCTCTTGGAAATTGCAAAGTGTGATGGTGAATGGTGATAGTTGGGGTAGTAGCAGTAGAAGTATAATTAACAAGCACCTCAGGTTTCCCTGTAATTTCAGAAACGCTTTGACGCTCCCCAGAGGTTATGGTAACAGCCTTATAACAATATTGCGGAGATATGTGAAGACATCCATCTGGCCATGTTCAACGTTCTCCTCTCAACTGCGATATGCTCGAAGGCATCCTCAATTCTCACCTAAACCATCAACAATTCACAGTAATCGCCGTACAACTCCTATCATGCATATAATATTGCTAATCATCAAACATTTGAACCATACGATTCTCCATCAGATCCGTTCAGGTGAAATTAAAACAGTTCATAAGCTCTGAAAGAAAGTTATTTCAAATTCTGTGTCTGTCGTATATCAAACGATTGAGGCTGTACCCACACCTGCATTCTTTAATACGCCCTTTATTTATTCGTTCGCCTAGTCTTACTACCGTACCCTACACCACATCAATGTCTGTAGGATTCTTTTAAAAAACTGTCAAACATATGGTGAAACTCAAAGCGTATGAAATGCATTTTAAATAAAAAGTCACTTCTCCCTTGAACGTAAAATACACCCGAAATATTCGCCTATGATCGCACGGAGAATAGAACGCCTATATTTATACATACATAATAAACCTTTTACGGTTCATTTATCTGAGGAAACAAATTCAAAGCACGTAAAAGTGGATTTTAGAACTTTATTAGTGTTTTTTTATATTCACAAATTGTGTGAGGAACGATGTGGTCTGTTCCTCAACTGAACAATATTAAAAGCACACATACACACACACTTTTATGCAGCCAAATTAAACTGCACAACAGACTCTCTCTCTCTCTCTCTCCTCTTAAGAAACTATGACTGGAGGCAATGAATAAATGAAGACTCTGGAGAAATAGTTCTCGTGGTTGTAGTACTTGTAGTAATCGTACTACTGTGTGTGTGTGTGAGCGAATGTAAGGATGAATATAAAGGTGAAACCATTGGTAATATATTCTATTTTACGGAAAAAGAAGAGTACAGAACTTGTACAGTTAACTACTCGAGGTGGAATTTTATGCTGCAATGGCTGCAATATACATTTATACTTTTATCCAGAAAGCAGAACATTTATTTGTGCACAGAGAGAAAAAAGAGTTTAAATTCGTCATACTACACTGCACGTGTGCTTTAGCTAATTATTCTCTCGGTGAGAAGAAACTTGCTGAAGGAATAGGTTGGAATTTTATTTTAAAACTGAAGAGAGAAAGAAAACTCATTAGTGGATTAATTGTAGGTGAATTGAGAACTGGGAAAGAGACAGTGTCTGTACAGAGCTTAAGTAAGATTAGGTATAAATTGTGTTGATCTCTTTGTAGATCAACGAACTTGTTTCGTGCAAGCAAATAATACACATGTACTGTGTAGTCAATTTAGGGATGGTAGTAGTCCAGTTTGAGTGAATTCGGGTTGTTGTTGTGTAAGTAGTTGCATTGAACAACAAGTGAATACAAGGAGTACAGAGAGGGAGAGAGTGGCAATTTGCAATTCATGAATACACTGTGTACGAAGTTACGTACATTTAGGGGTATAAGGGTATCGTAGTGAAAAGATTTTAACCTCAAGAGCCACTTATATTCATAATGGGGCTAATATCTGAGTTTTATGGGTACTCACAGCCAACATAACATGCATCCTTTCTCTTTTCTTTTTCCGTTTGAGGAGAAATTTATCACGAGGCCATATGTGGTCCAAGCTAACAAACTCGCCGGCTCTAGCTGGAGTAGTACCCAATAACAGAATTCATTTGTGTGTACATTCCTGTCCAGTTAGTTTTAAGCCATCAAAAGGTTGAGAGACTGAGAGAGAGAGAGAGGACTTTGAGAGCTTGGGACTCTCTTTTTAATTTTGATTATTTAGTGAATGTCATTATTTTGTGCTGTGTTCAATTATTCAATTGAAAGGGAAATTAATGCAGACAGTGAAAGAGCTGATTCAACATGTTCTATTGTCTAAAATACCTTTACTTGGTTGCTATTCATTCTATCTCGTTTATTTGAACAATGACCCATTCACTCCTGTATTGCACACATGTATGCATAATATATATTGTGAGGACACAGAGAGTTTAAGGACAATCGTATCATTGATGACATACGTGTATATATAGAGCAGAGGATTAATCAAACTTATTCATTGGATTGTGTACCTATTCTTTCTCCTCAGAGAGAATCAGACGCTCACGTTCAAGTATATACATGCACAATTGTGTCTATTAACTCTCTCTCTCTCTCACACACACACAACTTTGTGGAGCAGTGCTTGAAATATTAAATACATTTAAGTGCATTACAATCCTCTTAAACTGCAATGAACTGGAGTCATAATAATGTTTTACGATTCGTAGGCAGTAAAAAGCAGAACCCCTTGTTAACAGTCTCAATCTGGCAAAGCCACTGGAGGAATGATGATGGAATTTTACATTTGCTTGTGCATGCATATAATATGTCTGATGTTTTGACCAATTGTGGGAAATTCATGAGATTCCAGTGTATATTTGGCATTACAAAATGACCAAAAATTGAGAGCATGCAAGGTTCACATATTATATATGTATTGTATGTGTTAAGTAATTCTGCGAGAGAGAGAGAGAGAGAGTGGTACACATAGTTCATTGAGCAGGTGTAATAACTAATAAGTGTTGGTGTGTGTGTGTGTTAGGTAGGTGGGGGGAGTCCATGAGGGGAAAGTACTGAAAGCAGACTGCTAAATAATCTGTGTGGCAGGGAAAGTATTATTATTATTATTTGGCATTTGGTAGGTTGGTATATAAGTAACTTAAGGAGTGTAAGGAAAGGGTGATAAAAAGAGAAAAATAGCTTTTTCACGTTGCATACTCGCCAATATAAATAATCCTACGGTTGTTGTTGGTGGTGTGGGTCGATTGGGAAAAACACTTTCTCAGTCGACTTTCTCCACAATGGGCTCTCCATATGCATCCTCTTTTGCGAGGTACACTGTTATTTATAATAATATACTTTCATCGGTACTCCTCTCTTCCCTTCTGTTCCTTTCGAGGATTGTGAAGTTCGTTCCTACTACTACTACTACTGCTACTCGTAGTCGTGGCTCATTTTTATTGACTTTCTTTAGAAGCCGAGGGGATTAATTGTAATCAACACAGAACTCAGTTCCCTCCATGGCGGCTACCTTTACTTTCTCTTATTAACCTTAGGAAAAATATATCTGTGTATATACTTCTAGTGAAATGTTTGTACTTGATTATATAGACGGTTACTTTATATTCATTGAGCACCTGCTTATTTAACCTTTTCCTGGTGTTTTAATATGAAACAAACGTTAAACTGGAGTTCAAAAACACATGATGATAATTTCTTACGGGTGAGTTAAAGAGAAAACTAAAAAAGAAGTACCTTCTTCAACATATAACCTCTATGAAGTTGTGGGCTTGTACATATCTATTGGAAAATATAAAGAGTGAGATCAAAATACAGATTGATATACTCCAAGTTTCGGGTGATAATGCACCGTGAATCGATACAATAGTATTCTCGTCTCATGTGAAAAGTAGATCTGATTTGTGAGGGACTTTGTTCGTTTTGTAGTCATTCAGGTGAATAACGCAAGAAGAAAAAGAAGATATGCGAGAGGTTCATTTAGGTGAGCGGTGGAATTTGTAATTGGAATGAAGGATAGAGTGAGAGCGTATATATTTAATATGTAGAGTGCATTTGTGCTTTCACCTGAGGTAAGTAAATGTGTATTTGAGTAGCATGAGATTTGATAAGACTCATATAATGATGAGAACTTATACCATTAAGGAATAAATGATACGATCAGGAGAAGACGAATCCATGGGTAGTTGGGTAGTATTAAGTATTAGCATGTGTAATGAGACCGACCGGGGTATATATGCAGAATAGACGTGCATTCTTATATATGAATGTCTGTGGCATATCGTGTTATAGGAATCTTAGAAATCCTAGACGATGAAAGAGGAATCAATATCTCATTATGTCTGAATATTTTATAACAACTGAGGAGTAGATAATCTATCTATTCTAGATCCTTAGTATCCTTCCACTCGTGCGTCTCTTTTATTATAACACGGTATTTACTCTTTTCATCCTATCCGATTTGCATACCTTCTCATTCAAATTGAGAGAGAGAGAAAGACCAATTTATTTACAATTTGATCTCCGTTCCCACAACTCCATCTTGAGACGTCTTTCTTTCTTTGAATCTGACATCAACTTAAATGACGCGTTTACTAATTACTCACTCATTTGAACTCTTTATTTTGACTCTTTCTCTATTTCCGTTCTTTTACCATGTTTGTTGTCGCGAGCCTTATAAAAATAAGTAACTCATTATCTTACGTAATCAGAAGTGGAATTTTCAACAAAGAAAGGCGTGTGTCTATTATTCAGCTGGAAGAGTGAATGTACTATAGTTTTGCTTCGTTGTATGTTGTGTAGTTTGTGAGCAAAAGCTCGTTTGTGGTTTTAGAGAGAGAGAGGAGTTGGAAAGAAGAGGAGGAGATGACTGAATTGTTTCTACCTTCTTCTGTGCTGGCATCGTGTGGCCTTTAACTGTTATTGTCATACAAACCGCAGATAGAGTCAAGTAAGGTGAAGTTAAATGAAGGCTTAAATCCAATTTGCCACTTGGCTTCCTGTCCTCCCACTTATTCCTATCCACATGATGAACTGGACGAATTCTCACTCCCACTAAATTAGTTTAACCACATGAACTGTATTACTCTTTGTTATATACGGAGAGAGAAAGCGACTTTTGGCTCAGATAAAACAGCTGCAGCAGCTAAACTCATTCAGTGTAATATATTTAGGGACTTGAGAGATTTGCTATTATAAGCATAATAACTATTTTAAATCAATTCTTCTGTGAGTGTGTTCAATTGCAGAACTCGAGACTTAGCTTATTTTTAAAGGTAAAGAAAGTTTGGGAATGCAAATACAGCCATAAATGCTTAATGAACTAACTACTCGATTGGAGCACGTTCAGCATTTGCATTGAAGCACCGTGAATAACTCGGAATTGTGAGCATTGAAAAGGCAGCAGACATGTCCTGAGGAAGCTAAATTCTCGTACGTTGCCCTTGAGAATTAATATATAAGTAATAGAGTACTTTATATATTGCTTTATAGTCAAATGTAGTACACAAATTGTAATACGTTGCTGGCTTTATTTTGAAATGGTTGTTGCATGTGTAAGAATACAAGGAATCCGCAGGAATACAAGTGAATAAAGGAATGAACGTATAAGTTCTGACCAGAATCCAGGATTGACTCGGGAATCAGCATTCATCGAGTCACCTAAAACAAGGTTTCTCATCATCGCTAACTTGACATGTGTGAAAGTTTAATCTACATTCTGAAACTGCAGGAAAGGGAACAAATCTAGGCTGCTTTGTTGCAATTGTAGAGATTGAGAAAAGGATTAGACAAAAGATAGAAACCTTTGTATGGATTTACTCTATCAGCAGCACAGTCAAGAGGAGAAGAGGCAACTCTCAATAGGTAAATTGTCTTTGACAGAGAGAATACGTATTCAAAGAAAGTTGTCTAGCGGTGGTTTCTTGTTGTCTACTTTCGTCTGAGCCGCGTGTAGTAGTACTCTCACTTGTCTTGAGAACTGTCTGTGTTTGTGTAGCATTTTTACAATGAAAACATATCACTGCGTGTGAAGGTATACGAGTGTGTATATTGTGTGTATATACCTTTTAATTTACTCGTACTAAAAAGGAAACATGTACAAATTTAGTTTCATCAAAATGTCTAGAAGTGTGAAATATAACTTTGTAGAGATAACAGTTTGTTGAGTTGAAAGGGAAGTAAACGAAGGAGACTTCCGTCTCAGGATTTAATTTATGCATTCCCCAGCATTTTAACGACAGACACACATCTCTCCAAATGAAAAACACCCTCCGTATCTTGACGTATAACATTTTAATGACTTTCTTGTGGTTCGTGTTAATACTATGTTCCTGCTATGCACTGGTATATATCTGGGATGTGTATTATTATGACTCTTTGTCTCTTCTTACAAGTTAACGAAATTCAGTAGTCTCACAACTTTTGGCAATGATGACGTGCCACGATGAATTTACAAGGTGTTTATTACAGAAGTAGTCGTAGGGCGGTGGGCGGGTGTGTATGTTCTTAAGACTTTTAATAGACGTGAAGACTTTTTGCCAGACAAAAGCTGTTTTTTCTTCTAATTAAAGCTTATTAGGGGCAATCATAACAACTAATAGCATTGTGGCCTATTTTTTGTATTGATTTCTTTTTCATTTTTTGCTCAAAGCTAATACAGTGCCGGGGTGAGAATAATAAATGGCTATGAAATATAAACGAAGCAATTAAAATTCGTGGCAGAGTTGTACATTAAATATGTTGGTGTGTAGTCTAGTCACCTAGTTTTGAAAAGGATAAATGATTCATATACCAGGAAAGTCATCCCATCATGTTCATGTTTATTGAGGAGGAGTTGATTGCGAGTGGAAATAAAGAAGAGTAAGGAAGAATCTGTGACAAATAAACTCAGCGACAGGAGAAGAAGACCTGGAGGATACCTCTGTCATTGCTCTGGGCTAGAGAAAGCTTTCTTCGTTTTTAAGTCGCGTTCTTTTATCCCCAAACGACAAGGGGTATTTTAGTGATGTGTAAGTCTAAACACAACTGGAAGTGAGTTGTTGTAAGCTGATAGAAGACGATAAAATGTCGTTGTTTAGTTACGTGCTACTTATGTGAGGAGCTAAACTATCGATAGTTGTCCTCGTGAAATAGACACGTCTTCGTTGGAACTAGTGGAGTAGTAGCTAAAGTAGTAGTAGTAGTAGTAATAGTAGGAAGTAGCACGGCGTTGTCTAAACAGAGAGCACAGCTGTGTGTCAATATGAACACTAACTGTAGGTGACACTTGGCAGCTGACAGGGTACCAAAGATTGCTTCTTATCGTCTCTTCTCTATCTTGATCCAAATGAGATACAGATCAATGTTTATATATATATATATATATATATTTATATAATATAGATATATATTTGCACACAGGGCTGAGAAAGACCCATTCGGACTTGTTCTCCATCCGTGTGTCTCTTGGGAAATCATTTATCTATAAAAGAAGGAGAACGCAGAGTGGCGAAATTGTATTCGAGAGTGTGTGTCTTTTCTTTCGCCAAGCTCAATTGATACCTGAGCTCTTTTAATTTTACTTTATACACCCAAGCAAACCACCACGAGAAAGTCATGAATACACAAACAACCATCGAGGTGAATGTAAAGTGTGCATGTATGTTTGTCTGTAGTTAGAAAAGCAGAGGAGCAGCTAAATAGTCCGGACTTGCATCTTTCTGCATTAAAAGTGAGTAGTGCACATAACCTACGTGTCTTGGTAGAAAGTGCTGAGTCAAGATTTCCGTGGACTGATGAAATGGCTTTTCTCTTCCGTGAGTCTATATAGACACACACACACACACATGTATATATATATATATATACATTTCTATAGCCTTTAATCCTAGCAAAGGGATCTGCTCTTGGATATGTGAACTAATCTAGGCAATTTAGGGAGTTTCCACGAGTAGGTCTCTGGTCTCTGCAACTGCATATCTATCAGCACACACACACACACAGCAGCAGCCTGAGGAAGAGCTCCGTGGTGAAAAAGCGTACAAATAATTCCTTCCCTCGTCAGAAGAGAAATCCCAAAGCGATTGAAGAGTCTCGTTACTCGTGTCGTGTGTGACAGTCCAGTTGAGCTCACCCTCTCCTCCCAACCCCAAAACTTTCTCCATTCAACCAGTCGCACTCTCTTTCGCTCTCTCTCTCTCTCTGTGTAAGGGCTTTCTTCATTCCTACTACACACGAGGAAGTAGGGCACATCTTCAAACTTTCATGTTTCTACGACTTCTGTGCAACAATATATACCTGTAAACTTTCTGCAAGGGGAAGGAGCAAGAAGTGTGTCCTTGTGTTAGTCCATGTGAAACGAGATCTCTGATTCTCAAAGGAGTCTGGACAAATGCTGAGTTTAAAAATCAGCCACGATTAAGCAATGTTACTACAATCCACTTACCCTGGCAGATAAAAATAAACACACACTCGTCGTAAACAGTAGATGTTCACGTATTTTTACGTCGTTTTCTGTCTTTTTGAAAGAGATTATACCTCCAGTAGACAAAAGACAAAACACAGGTTGATTATTACATGGAGGGATTAATTAATGTGAAGGTAAATAATTCAATTCATACTGGGAGAGTTTGTGTGATGATGCAGTTTAAGAGTATTTTAGATTTTCATGAGAAACGAAATGATTGACACAGTAGTTAAGTTTCTCGTGTACCTCAATAATTGAATACCAAGTTTGGGCTGCGAGTAAAGAAACGAATGAAAGCTTGAAATGCTTTGAATGGGCTTAATAGTTGTTTGTGTGTAGTAGAAGCAGAATCAGAATCAAATTAATCGATTACAATTCCTTATTCATATGACACACACGCGGTGACATTCAGCTGGTTAAATTTGACTGGAGAATGTTGAATGTGAGAAACTTTGGCAGCTACTCATTTGTGAGTATTGACCCAAATAATATTGAATCGTATTCAATGCTCTTTATCTGAGGAGAATAACCCGGGACAAATTTCTTTGGAAGTTGGTTTATTATTTAAGGTTAATCTTTGATGTATTTCCTAGAACTGGCTTATTTTATATACGAAATTTAATATCCTTTAATATACTCCGTGTTCGGTTATATACCCGAGACCTAGCCTAATATATGCTTTTAAATTAAAGACTATTTAAAACTATGTGAAACCAAATACTCTGTACTCTTTGGCAATGCTTGCATAATCGTTTTTGGAGAAAGTCACCAAGCCCAATAAATGGGTAGACGAGTGCTCTCAGTAATGGTATATTGCTATCAAAAAATAATACTATGCCTTTGTAACAAATTGAGAGCATGTGATTATTATTGTGATTGGCATTCAGAGTTTTTTTTCCTAAGAAATGAACCGATGATAGGAAATTGTAAAAAATGAATAGAGAAAGTGAACAGTAGTAAGCTCATCAGATGCTATTTTTTCGACAGCTGTCTCCCCCACAGGGTCTTCACGTGGCTCTGTTGACGCTGCCGCTACCAATATCCATTTCTAGGTAAGCTGTATGTAATTTTATTATGTATTGAAGTTGCTACACTACTCCATTCAACTTTCTCAACACCCTGCCTACTAGTCATACTACTATTCTAATGAAATGTCATATCGCTCCTTTTAATGGTTCTGATGATCCAGCATTGTCACGGGGAGTTTCTTTTCTGTATGGAGTTGCAAGTGTGCTTTCTCAATGTCCCCAGGTAACTAGTCTTTTATTCCTGACTATATAAAGTATTAATGTCATATGTGCCACTTTGCAGAGGTGCTAGGCGTATTAGTGCATTATGTTTGTGCTCGACTGTTGGAAATCACCAATGGGAGCATTAATAATTAGTGTTCGGTAACAGCGTTCGAAACAGTAATAATTTGTTTCATAGTTAGCTCGCAAAATGCCTACACACGCACTAAAAGTCAGGTTTTGACCAAGCGCATGTCAATACAAAATAAATTTGTCGGAAATTCCACAAAACTGCATGATTAACTTATTACAGATAATGAGTCCCAAGAGAAGTTAATTGCATTCCTGAATTGATTCATTGGCAATCGATTTTTGTTAGTACTAAGGTTGAAAGTAGGTCGTCAGTGCAAATAAAAGGTGTGATTCATGCTCATTATAGATGCAAAATGAAAAATTGTAGTATTTTTCACACTTGATTTACACATCTGACTGAATCACTCTGTCATTTATGAGTTAATAGGCTGTAATCTGTTTAAGAATAGCGTTTTAGCCACAAGTGAATAATTTGTGCGAAGAGAAAGTGTATAACGTAAAATAGCCTTTTTGAAATGTGCAATAATTCAGCAAGCCCAGTAATGAACCTGTCTTACTGTCTTCTGTCCTTTTATTTTCACACTTACCTATTTTAACGAGAGTCAAGGCCTTTTGTTTGCCATTTAGTCATATTCACTGTTTTGCTTGAATTTATCTTAATCCCTTTCTGTGAAACTGAAAACGCGTGCCTTTTCTCTACCTATCAAAATGCTGTTTAAACTTTTTTTTAAATATTTATGTGGGTCAAATCAGACGAATAAAAATTATTGACTTCTCATATCATTGTTTTTTAACTGAGCTGTGTAATTAAATAACGAACGTGAAAGACGAAACATGAAAGATATTATAGTGTGAGTTCGAATAAGCATTATTCTTCTCTTCAGTCATAAATAATTATTGATGGATGAAAAGAATGAAATATACATATAACATTCTGTTCGCTAAGTAATATCAAATTAAATACTTCGGGTAGGTCCTGCTTACATCAGAATGAATATATATATCGGCCTGCGAATAACTCATATTCTGTAAAATAATTTTTCATCCTGTCTTTCTTCATCTGTCATTATGTGCAGTAATATATAACACAGACGAGACTCCAGGTGTCTGTATGCTCAAATGGCGGAATGCATGCACGTTCGTTTCTTTGAAATAAGAATATTATCTTGCAGAGCTTATCTAATACACAAAATCAAAGAAGTTTTGTATAGCATTATGGGAAGTTCGCCGTGGAGTCGGAGCGGAAGAGTGCAAGGATATACAAAATAAATACACGTTATTAAGGAGGAGTCTATGCAATAAGTACTTATATAAATATACATCTATACGTGTGTCTCCTGATTTTAGTTTTGAGCTGATGATAATTGCATTGAGAAAGTAGAGAGAAGAAGAAAAGCCGGGCTAGAAAGAAAGTTTTCTTCCCTGTGAATTTTCCTTCTGTGTTTTCAAAGAAATCAACTTCACGTAGAAGATTTGGTTGTAGAGTTTCACAGGTAGACTATGTGTACAATATAATACATTCCTATTGAATGAGTGAGGGTGGTGTAGTTGCTGGAGAGAGAGAGAGAGAGTGATTTTCGCGTGATGGGTGGACATAATGAGAAATAATGGGGGCAGAATGAAGACAAACCTCTATTCTTTCACTAGTCTACCCGAGACCTTAGCTCTCTTCATTTCACAAATACAGTTGGGTGTAAGTTTCGCTTAAATTCCGAAGCAAAATTGTGCAACTCATGTCTAGATGCTTTAATGTTAATTCGATTTGAATTCTATCACTCAAGGGAACTATACACGAATCTTCTGCATTGCTGATTGCATTAAATATCATCGAGTTTTTTTGTGGATTTTTCTGCTTTTGGAAGACGCTAAGGGTTCTGCAAAGTATGTTTCGTATTGGTAAAATAAGAATCAAGTATAAATCCTGGATCTCGGCACTTAAGATAAGATCGATGGGTGCATATAAATCTATATCTATATATTTGTTTCTAAAAATAGGCAAAATCCCTCTGAAAAGTTTCCTTTAAACTGTACTCAATAAATCTAGCTTATAATATGTAAAAGGTACGTATAATCATGTTTTGAACAAGAGAAGCGGTTCGGTTTTGGTTGTGTGTAGTGTGTTGTGTTTTTAGCTCGTGAGAAATACAATCGCACACACGTGGCTATGTGAACTATATAGATTGCTCAGAAGGAAGGAGAACCAACGCCCATGATTTGTGTCTTGTTAATCGAATGGATTTAACCTCAGGAAACATTGTTTTCACAAAACGAAGCACAGAGCTTTCTTGGCGGAGGATCGTAGGGAGAGAGAAAGTGAGAGATAGTATCGTACATTGTTAAACCGAAGATAATGCAATGTAAACAAAGAGTGACTACTAATCCCACGACATTGGAGAGATGCACCCTTGTTTTCCAAGGTGCTTTCCTTTTGGACTACACACGAATACGCAAACTTTGTTTCCTTCTTTGAGCAACTCTGATTGACTCTCCGCGTTGTGTGCACTGCTACCCTTCTCCTTCCCAAGAAAGAGGTTGGTAGGTAGATAGATATGCATACATAAAATACACAGACTTTTAATATATTAATTGTTGCTATCAGGTAACTTTCAATTCAGCCGAGTAACTCCAAGTGTTAATATTCGTTACTGTTACTGTCTGCGTCCGACTGATTTTAAATTTATGTAATGCTGAAATAACTAAGCTGTCTACAAGCACCAAAGCTATTGTTCGAAACGTAGAGTCTCTTCAGTTATTCATAGCTTGATTTCTGTTCGTATTTGTACCTCTTGGTGCATCAAAAATCACCGACAGATCCTTGCCCGTGCTAAATCATAGTACACAACACGGCAGTAGTTTGTTAAGTGAATATATCCAGAAAGGATTTAGGGGTATAAAACTTTAAAAGCGTTGCACGAGTAGTAGTAACAACTCACAAAGCACGTAAAACATGGAAATCTATTGGGAAATAAATTCATAGGATGAAACGATGTAAAGGCAAAGCATATATATATAGTTATAGAGACTTGTCGAGCTACAACTAAACGGCACGGAGAGTTTTTGCGGAGTAAGTCAACGGGAGAGAGAGAGAGAGTTTGTGTCAGATAGTTGAATGCATTAAGATATTCGGAAAGGAAGGACAACTACTCATCCAGGAGGAGTCTTCCAATAACTTAACAAGATACCGAGTAGCAGTTTTTTTTAGCAACATAGAATACAAGAGAGTTACAATATCCTGGCTTTTTGCTTTCTCTCTCTCTTTCTCTCGCTCTCTTTCTTTTTGCTGAATCGAATGTCACTAAAGAATCTGAAGATGAAAAAAATACTCACAAGGATGTTGGCTTTAGCACTATAAGAGTTCGTAAGAAAAAATACCAGTTTGACACCCACTGGCCCCTTCGTCCTTCACTTCAGTAACTTTTGATAGTATTTGTATTTACAACAACATTTAAGGAATGCTCTATGATGTATTAATACGTTTTAATCTAGTGCTACTAAAGGCGAAATGAGGCGAAATAAAATGCTTCAAACACATTCTACAAAGCAGCTAAGCATCAATTAAGCTTGAGCTTTTATTATTCTAACATGCTGAAGACAAACTGCGATAGTTTAATTGTCATTTATTGCAGTTGTCTTCATGGATGAAAGTATGATGTGTTTACAGCAGTAAATAGAAATTGGTTTGTAAATACAATGAAAATGGGTGAGGATTCCTGTGAAGTAAACTGCATGCAAGTTGATGTTTCATTCATATCTCATGAATAATTAATGGGTAGCGAGTTTTAGTTCAACTATACAGAAAGAGGCTTAAGTGTTATTGCTTCTTTGATTACAATGCACCGTTGAGATAATTATTACCAAGTTGGGATTAGCATTATATTGATTGCACACATGAGAGAGTATTTTTGAAGAGTTCTCTCCTGCTTTATATTGCTGTTACCTCACTGTTACATATTGGATAATATGGACTTTCTTCTTCAGAAGAACTTCCTCTTCAGTTCGCGTCGCTTGTGTGTCATCTCTTATTTAATTAAATTGGAAGACTCGCTATAAGTAAAGTACTGATCGAAAGGATTGCCCAAAACTATTTGTATACGCTTTCAGTAAAGGTCCATAATATTTCTTTGCTACTTATATTCGAACGTATAACATAACTAATGGTGAGTGAGCCACAACGCATATTATACTGTCTGTTTATTTGACTTTCTCTCCTACACACACATATACAGAGTGTGCTTTCATACTCGCATGCAGGCAATCGATTTGTAGAACTTGTATGAATTGAATGTTGATTACTTACAGTGCCAGCAAAAGACCGACGTTATATAGTTACATTTCAGTTTATGATTATCTTGTTCATCTACCCACCTTCTATGTATATCGGTATTCTATAAACTCCTTCTTATACTCTACTCTCGCGCTTACCGGGCCATACCAGACTCTTAAATGTTAAATGTGTTATGTGTTACGAGCATGACAGCAGACTATATATACCTTTTGGTTTAATTAGATCCTTTTAGATTTAGCTGCACGGTTAAAAGGTGAAATATTTTCCCGAGTATGTGATGAAGACGATTAGAATCGTATATTACGCTTGATTTCTATTGGAGTTAAGCTTTGTATGCTGACTAAAAGATTATTGAGCGTTTATATCTATACATATATAGTTATAGTACCTGGAGGATCTGTGGTAACTGTTGAAGGGGTTGAGTGGCTCTGAACAGAATGTTCGGGTACATTCATTCCTTGGAAGTGACTTCCATGAGGCGGAGGGCCTCCGTGTGGTGGAACTGCGATGGCGACATTGTCGCAACATTCTCGTTCAGGGAATTCACTTCCCATGGTTTTTCCAAAAAATAAATCACCCACAGCCACTACCATCATTATAATCACGAGGGTCACTGGGACCGGATGTCTTAATGGTTGACGAATCCGGATACAACTTTGAGCACCCATTTCCCTAACTCATCTCACACTTTCATCATCTATCATTATTAAATTCTTCTTATGAAGAAAAAAGGAGCATCTCACTCGATGCATTCAATCTTCCCATCCAACAAACCAACACGTAACCTAAACTAACACACACAAATCTTCAAATCCTCGTAGTGTCATCTGACATGCTAATTGTACTTATAACCTCACTTTACATCTATTCATATGCATAAATGTGTACAAAGTCTGTCTTAAGGATCCCTACAGAGAGTACGAATAAGCCGTAGTTTCTGTCTACGTTTTTGTTGTACAAGAAGAAGAATAAGTGTGGGGTTGGCAAACTTTTTGGTTTTTGTAAGGTTTATATCTCAGCTACCCTTGGGAATATTGGAATTCCATGTACAGCACAATTTCTCTAAAGTATTGGTCTACAAGTTCACAAAAAGTAAACTTTTCGGAGATGACTTGGGAAGACCATGATTACCAGTAAGGTTATCTGTAGATATATTGCCAAACTTGTTTGGAACGTTGTACGAATCAATGTTAATTGGTTAAGTTTAACTTCTTACACATCAATTGAAGGTTGTGTTGGTTGTAATTGTGGTGTTTTAAAATTGCATTGGGATAGATTTATAAAAAGTAAAAACAACAACAACGGCGGGGTTGTTTCTGTTGAGAGCCCGTAGAAAAGGTAGACTCCAGTAGTTGAATGCGTAGTTTACTGTTATTGCTTGTGAACTAGCGTCTTAAGACTTAGGAGAAAGTGGAGTGGGAGAATAGTCTTGGGAATAAAATAAAGTACTACGGTCGTTAGATATTCGATCTTTGTCACGGTTGGGAACAACAAGGAGAAGGTAACAGTTAATGTCACCCTAGTAAGTAATACATATTATATGCATGTATTTGTTCATAAGATATTGTAGTGTAATGTCTCTCAGATGAAACGAACGATGAACACACACGATTTCAACGGATGAGAGTACTTATTATTACATTAATGACTTTTAACTAGAAACTTTGGTAAATTGCTGAGGATAAAAGAAACCCTTATTACATTATTAGACAGAAGTTCCGGATCCAATTTTAAGTGGGTGTTTTTCAGTTTGAAGGTGAGTCACGGAAATGAGCGAGGAAATGTAGCGTATAGAAATCAAATGTAAAGAACCCGACGACGAGGTTCTTTCTTCATGGAGAGTCTCAACAGATTTTTTACAGTGGAGAAGTTCCATGTGGAAATTCCAAGTTATATCTCAATTTTACCCGAAAGAAAGCAGTCAATAGAGAAAGATGAAAGTGAGTGCACCCTCCCTGAATACGAAATCTTCACTAACAACTCGTCAGTTTATCAGTTGTCTGGTGTGTGTGTGTGTGTGTGTTTGTCGGCTAAGTCGGGTTCATTTTAAAAAGAATGTGTAACTTTCTCCATCACTAAGCGCTTATGGAGACTTTATTTCACACAGAATGTTTTTTTCCTTAGTTCTACATTCTTCTTCTTCTTTTACTGAAGGAGACTATACATAGTTTTTCACACTTTCACTTCATCACCTGAAACTATCCTGCGAGATAAAGTTTAGAGTCATCACCATTTACGTCTAATTTGAAATGGATTGTAAATGATAAGTGGCTTTGAGTAAATTGGATTAGAGGGAATCAATAGGAAAGAATTATTATTGAAGTAGGAACAGAAGAACTGGCACAGCCCTCCTCTGGGGTAATCTGATTTGGATGACATTACTAGTTCCTACTGGGGAACCAAGAATGGCTGTTGTTGTTCAGTGTCATTCTAAAGACGGCTATATAAGTAGGTGGCTTGTTATTTGATTACTTGTGATTTGTTCTCTTTAGTTATTTAGTATATTGTTGGAGTGATGATGAGATGATTGGTGAAAGCAGTTAATGAACAACTTTTCAGGAGTTGGCAGGACGAAGGGTTGGAGTGAACTGAAAGGGAAGGACCTAGCGAAATGAACTTTTTCCCTTCTCACTTTGCTCCGCTCGTTGAAGTGGCTTTAAAAAGCATATGAGGAATGCTACTTGGGGTATTGGAAATGCCACCTATGTTGCTGCAGCAGTTGGACTTTGAGAATATTATGCACACACTCTCTCTCTAACTTGCTTTCTCCGTGTACTACTCTCTGTGGGTTGTTGGGAGACCCAGTGAGAACCTTATTACTGCTGCTGCTGGTGGGTTTCTCGAATAATTCAGTACACGACAAGAAGGTAGCTCAATTGAGTATATATATACGTGTGTGTATGTATAAGATGCTGGTGGTGGCGAGAAGAAGAAGAAGAGGACCGTTGGACGGAAGGTAAGAAAGGAGACGTTGATGTGCTTTGGGTTGGTCGTACGATACGCCTTCTTCTTTTGTACTTTCTTTACGGTGTTTGCCATAGGAATGAACTTCACATGCGTGTTCCCTCTATCTCTTCCTCACTCTCCTATATTCTTGTCGAATAAATTAAGATGATTTTACCTGCCTGCCTTCCCAATTTCACTTTTCTCCGGCTTCCCACCACCACCACCACTACTACCATTGCCAGCATACAGCTCCAATGCTCTCCTCTCTTTCTGCATATACATACAGAAGTGTACCTACTGCAAAAATTGATACATGGAACAACTTCTGTCTTGTACACCGGTATGAATGTAACCCTCTTCAACATCGAAGCATCAATCCTCTCCCTCTGATGGCAGCAGTAAACTATCCTACCGACCATCATAATAATAATACCTTGGACGAATTCCTTCACTTTGGCGAGATGCCCATAAAAAATGTGCCAAGGAATTTCCAGCTGACTCTCACACTCACTTTCTCTCTCAAATTTAACTGCTTTCTCTTCATACGAATTTACAGTTAAATTTTACACACGTATCTCTCTTTGCTCTATGTGGCAGAAACGAAACCTTCTTTTCAATGCATCCTATACTCTCGTTTGGTGTGTGTTCCTACTACTAATAAATGACTTGATCTTTACGCGTGGCTGAATTTTAGTCCGCGTATAGGCTCACACACACACACACACGGTACATGTTTGTCTAACTCATTCTGATTATCATCAGCCCATCATTATTGTAATTAGCATTTATTCCTTGCTGTAAGCTAGCAAAAGTTTTTTTGCAAAAGCGGAATTTTAATGCAACTTTTTGCCTTCAAATTTCAATAAATAGGAGGAATTACAAAACAAAAAAACTTTTCTTCATTTTTTAAACGTTTGGAAACTTTTTTTTGACAAGGACTTTAACTGGAAATATCATATTGACGATCCAGGCAGAGAAGAAGAATGAGGAAAGTTGTTTTTCCTTAGTTTGCACGTATGCATGAAAGGAAAGATAATCCGCATAGAGAAGAGGTAAAGTTTAATTAGGATTTCAAGAGACATTTATTTGTATGAGACTCATACATAAAGCAGGAGCAACCGCTGGAAGGGATAATAAAGATCCGACTGACAATGTCCTCGTCGTCGTTCCCAGCTGCTGGAATGAAACTAAGTCATGCTTTTTTTGTTAGCTTGGCGTGCTTTAAGGCTGAAAGTTGTCATTTTTAAACACTTCGTGCCATGCAAACTCCTGAGGGAATATATGTATGTATTTATACAAGTATATGTTTTTTCAAGACTAACACTGCTAACTCTTACATACAACATTTGTGTATAGTGATAATGCAAGATGTATGTATTTTCAAGACTGTGCATGTGTTTTGTACTTAAAGGTATATATGCTCGCTCAAGTTACTGAACATGAAAAATTGTTTGCCTGCACCAAAAACATCATCTAACTTTTGTTTCGCGAAAAAACTCGGTCTTTCGTCTTATCTAATTCTTTTTGTAAACTTTGTTATTTTATACGGTGTTTAAAGTTTATTAGCTTATAGAGTGCACAGCGTAATTGAGAGAGTCTTGAGAAATGTAAAGATTATTTTGGGCATTGTGTGTAAAACGATGATGGGGAGTTCCACTATATATATGTAGTAGGTCAATTGTGAAAACTATCAAATGAGAAGAGAAGGAAGAAGTGAGAAATAGTTCGATCACCCAAAAGATTAATTTGGAATGAGAAAGATGTGTTCATATTGCGGAGCATTAGAAAAATTCCAAGTTTTGGGAAGAATGAGTTCAATGAAGGAAGCCTAGGGGTGCAATTCATAAATTAGACCCAAGGGGGCTGTTGACTTGCCATCGTGTGTAGTAGAAGTATCCATTTATATATAACTTCAAAGAAGCCAATCAGTCTGTTTCACTTGCGTGAAGTTATATTGCAGCAAAAGAGTCAATACGGAATAAGAACTGTTTGTCAAATTTCAATGAAGATGATGCTTAGAAAGTGTACAGAGGGAGAATATTGGAGAGAACGATGTGTTAAAAATATGGGTAATTGTCGAAAGTGTCTATTTAAATTGTTCACAAGTAATTCAATACGTGTAATTAACTTATAGTATGATAATGGTAAGGAGTCTGTGAGACTTGAAGAAAATATTTGATTATCTGTGGTTACCATATCAGGTATGTTTGTAGTTTGTGTGTTGCAGGTGATGTATATGAAGTGAATAAAGTAGATAGATGTGCAGAGACGTAGACGCGTGAGGGAATCGTCATTTATATAGATCGGAAGATGAGATGTATAAGACGTAAGACAGAGTTTGGACGGCGTAGAGAAAGTTAAGCTTTGAATTTTTAGGGCAGCAGATGAGTTAATACTCACTGTAAGGAAGTATATATACATTTATATCCAAGTAACTTTGTCAGGTTGTGTGTGTGTGTATAAGCGGCGGCAGTGTACAGTTTGTAGTAAGTTCTAGGAGTTTTTTCGTTCGTGGATGAGCCAGTAATGGAGAGATATAGATCTAGAAGGATACAAGTTTAGAGGAGAGGTCTGTATAATAGACAGGAGAGAGACGGCTATAGAGATGGTTGTTAGCAAAACGAGAAGACAGAACAAACGGGCCAAGAAAGAGGTTCTAAACGTGCTTTGCTTCCTAAAGTCTTGAATTTGTTCAAAGAAAGTCAAGAAAAGCGTATTACTACTCCTTGCACACGAAAACAAGGTTTCAGCGCTTTCACAACCTGGGGAAAGTACAGAGAGCCAGTTTTTTGGGAGGGTGGGAAGTAGTAGAAAGAAACCACACGAAGAAACCAAAGCCAAGACACAAGCCACCGCAGTTCGACACGGCTTTCAACCACCAACGTATCTCATCTCACCTTCTCATCCAACAACATTTGTCTTTTCTGTCAGTCCAAGAAACAAAAACTTTATGTCTTCTTGAGTTGCAAGACAACTTGCCAAACTTATCTTTTGCATATATTCTTCTTTTGTAAATGTCGTGTAAAAAATATTATTACTAGATTTTTTTACTGTCACCTCACCGACTCCACGAATGAATATCTTAAAGATTTTTCTGTTCCATGTGCACTCGTTCCTTACGCTTCCTAATGTAATCCAACGTTGCTCAGTCTCATTATACCGTAAAACCCGGATTATAGCCCCACCCGGAATATAGCCCCCCCC
>Ga0194135_10000542_pt1 | contig 22263 bp, 20 predicted proteins | sample LitLau_LLRF_2013_FD_134024 | JGI IMG/M metagenome (GOLD analysis project Ga0194135, IMG submission 134024) | Freshwater sediment microbial communities in response to fracking from North America - Little Laurel Run_MetaG_LLRF_2013 (version 2) | ecosystem: Environmental > Aquatic > Freshwater >...
AAGAGCGCCTGTTCCAGTGGTACCACGAAGCCCTGAACGCCTTCCTCAACACCTGCCCGACCGGCAACGCCTTGCAGCACCAGTTTGGCCCGCGCCTGCTGCCGCTGCTGGAAAACGCCGACGACGGCGAATGGCAAGCGCTGATCGACGAAGCCCGTGGCGAGCGTGAACGCCTGGAAGCCGAGCTGCACACCGGCCGCGACCGCCTGCTGGAGCTCAACTCCGGCGGCGCCGGCGAAGGCGATGCGCTGGTGGAAGCGATCCTCGAACAGGACGACCAGTTCGCCCTGCCGATCTACATGGAAACCCTGTTCGACGCCTTCGGCATCGACAGCGAAGACCACTCGGAAAACGCCCTGAGCCTCAAGCCAAGCGAGAAGATGCTCGATGCCAGCTTCCCCCTGGGCGACGACGAAGGCGTGACCATCACCTACGACCGCAACCAGGCGCTGTCCCGCGAGGACATGCAGTTCATCACCTGGGAGCACCCGATGGTCCAGGGCGGCATGGACCTGGTGCTGTCCGGCTCCATGGGCAACACCGCCGTGGCGCTGATCAAGAACAAGGCGCTCAAACCCGGCACCGTGCTGCTTGAGCTGCTGTACGTCAGCGAGGTGGTCGCTCCACGCTCGTTGCAACTGGGTCGCTACCTGCCGCCGGCCGCCCTGCGCTGCCTGCTGGATGCCAACGGCAACGACCTGTCGCCACGGGTGGCCTTCGAAACCCTCAACGACCAGCTCGAAAGCGTGCCCAAGGCCAGCGCCAACAAGTTCATCCAGGCCCAGCGCGACCAGCTGGCGCCGAAAATCAACGCCGGTGAAGCCAAGGTTGCGCCACGCCACGCCGAGCGTGTGGCTGAAGCGAAACGGCGCCTGGCCGCCGATACCGATGAAGAGCTGGCGCGCCTGACCGCCTTGCAAGCGGTCAACCCGACCGTGCGTGACAGCGAGCTGGTGGCCTTGCGCAAGCAACGGGAACAGGGTCTGGCGATGCTGGATAAAGCCGCCCTGCGTCTGGAAGCGATCCGGGTGCTGGTGGCGGGCTGATTGCCCGGCTCCACTCGCTCGACAAAAGGCCCGCATCGTGCGGGCCTTTTTTTTTAAGCTCAGACCGCCAGCGCACCCGCCCCCGGCGCGGCCAGGGCCAAACCGTCTTTCATGCGCTGGGAGTCATCGACAAAGCAACGGGCGGCCTGAAACAGAAACAGCAGGGTCAGGAACAGCGCCACCGGAATCAGGTACATGGCGTCGTGCAGGCCAATGGCCTTGAACTCCTCGGTCATCAGTTGCGCGCCTGCGGCGTACATCGCCGAGTGGGCGAAATGGTCCGACAGCGCACCGACCACCACCGGTCCCAGGCCGCCGCCCAGCAAGTACAGGCCGGCGAAGAACAGAGCCATGGCGGTCGCCCGCAAGCGCGGTTCGACCACATCCTGCAGGGCGGTGTAGACGCAGGTGTAGAAGTTGTAGGCAAACAGCCAGCCGATACTGAATACCGCAACGAACACCCCGATCTCGATGCGCCCGGCATGCAGCGCCCAGGCGGTGGCCAGGGTCGAGATGATCAGGCTGCAGGCGGCGAACAGCAGGCGACCGTTGGCAATCCGCTGATGGATCTTGTCGGCGAACCAGCCGCCCAGGGTCAGCCCCACCAGCCCGGTGACCCCGACAATCAGCCCGGTGGCCATCGCCGCCTCCTGCAAGGGCATGAGGAAGTAACGCTGGAGCATCGGCACCAGGAACGAGTTGCAGGCGTAGGTGGCGAAGTTGAAGGTCAGCCCGGCCAGGGTCAGCCAGAGAAAGGTCGGAATCGCCAGCACCCGGCGGATCGGTCGGTCGATGGGTACTTGCGCCACCTTCACCGTTTCCGCGGCGCCGCGCTTGGGCTCCTTGATGAAGAACATGAACACCGCCAGCACCAGCCCCGGCACCGCGGCAATGAAGAACGGCGCTCGCCAGCTGTCGAAGGCCTTGACCATGGCTCCGATGGTGAAGAACGCCAGCACCAGCCCCAGGGGCAGGCCGAGCATGAAGATCCCCATGGCCCGAGCCCGGCGATGGGCCGGAAACAGATCGCCAATCAGCGAGTTGGCCGCCGGCGCATAGCTGGCTTCGCCGATGCCGACCCCCATGCGCACCAGCAGGAAGCTCCAGAAACTGCCGACCATGCCGTTCACTGCGGTGAGTCCGCTCCACACCGCCAGCCCCCAGCCCATCAGTTTGCTGCGCGAGCCGGTGTCGGCCAGGCACCCCAGGGGCAAGCCGGCGATGGCGTAGACGAGGGTGAAGGCGGTGCCGATGATCCCCAGCTGAAAATCGCTCAAGTGCCATTCCATGCGTATCGGCTCGATGATGATGGCGGGGATGGTGCGATCGAAGAAGTTGAACAGGTTTGCCAAAAACAACAGGAACAGAATGCGCCAGGCATTTGCCGCTTGAGTCGAGTTATCCATGAGTCGATCTCTTTATTGTTATTCGGCCAGACACAAGCGAGCCTGGAAGCTGCAATCTAGTCAGGCCCGGGGCAACTGTCTGTGATCATTCGCCAGCCTGATATGGACCCATCGCAGCCAGGCGTCCGGGCCCGGCCCCAAGGCGCCGCCCCCGGCATCGGCAAATCCGCCACAGCCCCCGTTACCCGGGCGTTTCCCAGTCTTTTCAAGGGTTTGGCCGAGGCTGAAAAAATACCTCGCGCCCCCCCTTCCCATGGCCGTTGGGAAGCCTAGAATAGCCGCCTGCCTGCCCCCTTTACCCTTCCCTTTCCCGTTGAATACGCCCATGTCCGAAGCCAGTCCGTGTCTGAATTGCGGTGCCTGCTGTTCATACTTTCGTGTGTCTTTTTTCTGGGGCGAATGCGCCTCATCCGGTGGCACGGTCCCCGATGATCTGGTGCAGAGCATCAATCCCACGCGGGTGGCCATGCTCGGCACCGACTGCAAGTCGCCGCGCTGCATCGCTCTTGAAGGCGAGGTCGGCCAGCGTGTGAGCTGTTCAATTTATGAACAGCGCTCCAGCCCGTGCCGGGAGTTCGAAGCCTCCTGGGCCGACGGCCAGCACAACAGTGATTGCGACGCTGCTCGCGCGGCCTTCGGCCTCGCGCCCCTGGACCCCATCGATCACGAACCCTGGTTCGAGAAAAGCGCTTAGCACCATTGGCGATAGCGCCCATAAGCAAATCATTGGCACCCACATGCCACCCCCCATTGCAGCCACCGGGTGCCTTCTATACTCCAAGCACTCGTTGGCGCGCGGGTCCGCCGACATCCTATGACTCAGAGATGGGCATGCTATGGACTGGCTGGGTCTGCATTTCATCAGCGAGCTTCCAGACAGTGGGCAGGTGATCCTGCACTGCACTCATAACCCGGTCCTGGTGCTATTGGCCTACCTGGTGGCCTGCGCCGCCAGCTTCGCGACCCTGGACATGGCCGAACGCGTCAGTCACGTCGAGCAACCTTCCAGTCAACGCCTGTGGCGCTGGGTCGGCGCCTGCTGCCTGGCCGGCGGTATCTGGAGCATGCACTTCATCGGCATGCTGGCGTTCGAAGCGCCGCTGAAGATTCACTACGCCCTGCCAGCGACCCTGTTGTCCCTGCTCATCGCCCTGATTGCCGCCTGGCTGGCGATGAACACCTTGAGCCATAAGCAGTTGCCGTTGTGGCGCTGCGCCATTGCCGCGATCTGGATCGGCCTGGGCATCAGCGGCATGCACTACGTCGGCGTCTCGGCCATGCGCTCCAGCGCCAGCCTGTATTACCAGCCGCTGCTCATGGGCCTGTCGCTGCTGCTGGCGATCGCCTGCAGCCTGGCGGCGCTGCTGCTGTCCCGGCACCTGCGCGAGGGCAGCGGGATGTTCCATCAACTGCTCAAGTACGCCAGCAGCCTGCTGCTGGGCGGCGGCATCGTGCTGATGCACTTCACCGGCATGTGGTCCATGACCCTGGTCTTGCCCGCCGGCAGCCCGGTGGTCACGGCGATTCCCAACGAGCACCTGCAACTGGGCCTGACCCTCTGCGTGATCATCCTGCTGATCATCGGCAGCGGCATCAGCGCGGCCCTGGCGGACAAGAAACTGCAGCACAAGGAACGCGACCTGCGCCGGGTCAACGCCTTGCTCTCGCAACTGGACCAGGCCCGCATGTCCCTGCAGCAGGTGGCCCACTACGACGCCCTGACCAACCTGATCAACCGCCGCGGCTTCAACCAGCTGTTTGCGGAAAGACTCATGGAGAAGACCCGTTACGGCGGCATGCTGGCGGTGATGTTCCTCGACATCGACCATTTCAAGCGCATCAACGACAGCCTGGGCCACGACGCCGGCGACGAGTTGCTCAAGGTCATCGCCCGGCATATCAAGAGTTCCACCCGCAGCCATGAAGACGTGGTAGCCCGCCTCGGCGGCGACGAGTTCTGCATTCTCATCAGTCTGAATGAGCGCGATGAGGCGCGGCACATGGCCCAGCGCATCATGCACAAGATGAAGGAGCCGATCGAGCTCGGCGGCCGGCGCATGGTCATGACCACCAGCATCGGCATCAGCGTCTTCCCCGATGACGGCAAGACCTGCGAGGAACTGCTGAAAAACGCCGACCTGGCGCTCTATCAATCCAAGGACTCCGGGCGTAATACCCTGCACTTCTTCAACACCAGCCTCAAGACCCGGGCCACCCTGGAGCTGCAGCTGGAAGAGGAACTGCGCAACGCCCTGCGCGACGATCAAGGGCTGCAGCTGTACTACCAGCCGATCTACGACCTCAAGCGCGCCAGGGTCACCAAGCTCGAAGCCCTGATCCGCTGGCAACACCCGCAGCACGGGCTGCTGACCCCGGATCGCTTCATCAACATCGCCGAAGCCAACGGCATGATCGCCGAACTGGACAACTGGGTGCTGCGCAAGGCCTGCCAGGACCTGAGCCAGCTCTCGCAACAGGGGCGCGGCGAGCTGAAGATCGCGGTCAACTGCTCGGCCCTGAACCTGACCCGCGAGGCCCTGGCCACGGAAATCGAAAGCGCCCTGCGCGATGCCCGGGTGGCGCCGCAGCGCCTGGAGCTGGAGGTCACGGAAAACGCCCTGATGGGCAACATCGCCAGCACCCTGGCGCTGCTCCAGCAGATCCGCGACCTGGGTGTATCGCTGTCGATCGACGACTTCGGCACGGGCTATTCGTCCCTGGCCTACCTCAAGCGCCTGCCGCTCAACACCCTGAAGATCGATCGCTCGTTCATTCAGGACATCCCCCATTCAACCCAGGACATGGAGATCGTGCAGGCGATCATCGTGATGGCCCACACCCTGCACCTGCAGGTGGTCACCGAGGGGGTCGAGACCCTGGAGCAACAGCGTTTCCTGGAATGCTACGGCTGCGACTACCTGCAGGGCTATCTGCTCAGCCGCCCGGTGCCGCTGGCGGATCTGCACCGGGTGCTGGATGAACTGGACCGGCTCAATCCACCGCTGCCGGATCCCGGTACAGGCGGATCAGGGTCGCCGGATCCTGCTCCAGGTAGCCCTGTGCTCCATGCAGGCGCATCAACTGTGCAGCTAATCCGCTGATGGGGGTCGCCGCCCCCTGTTCCCGGGACAACTTCACCGCGCCATCCAGGTCCTTGAGCAGGGTCCGCACATGCCACTTCACCGGCTCGAAACGGCTCTCGGCCATTTGCGGAGCGAGAATCTGCAAGGGTTTCGAGTCGGCAAAGCCACCGGCCAGGGCCTCGGCGATGAGTCTGGCATCCACGCCCGAACGCTCGGCCAGGGCCACCACTTCGGCGATCACCAGGGCGTTGCAGGCGACGATCATCTGGTTGCAGGCCTTGGTCACCTGACCGGCGCCCACCGCGCCCATGTGCGTAACCCGCTGCCCCAATGCCAGCAGCACCGGGCGTACCCGCTCAACATCTGCCGGCGCGCCGCCGACCATGATCGCCAGGCTGCCGGCCTCGGCGCCCGGGGTGCCGCCGGAAACCGGGGCGTCGACCCAGGCCATGCCGGTGTCGCGAGCCAGCGCCGCGGCCATGTCCCGGGTGGCGCTGGGCTCCAGGCTGGACAGATCCAGCAGCAGTTGCCCGGCCCGGGCGCCCTGGGCGACGCCATCGACACCAAACACCACCTCGCGCACCACCTCGGTATTGGCCAGGCACAACAGCACCAGATCGGCGTGTTCGCACAGTTGCGCCGGTGTGGCCACTTGTCGCGCCCCGGCGGCCACCAGGGGCGCGCATTTCTGCGGATTGCGGTTCCACACCGTCAGCGGATAGCCCGCCGCCAGCAGGCGGCGGCACATGGGCAGCCCCATCAGGCCGATCCCGGCAAACCCGAGTGAAGGTAACGCTGACATCATATTGCCCCCATTTGATTAAAGATCGTCGAATACTGGCCGATTCATCATGATTCAGGAAAGGATTCCCCCGAGCGACGCTCAGTAAATACCCTGACGCCTTGGGCAAAATTCGCGCTCCACGCAGCGACGAGGTCCCATTCCGTGATGGCTCGCTGACACCTCGTCCCCGAGCCAACCAGACCAGGCATATGGCGCACAATGACTTCTAAAAACAATCCTGCCAACGCAGTCTCCGAGATGACGCTGACCTCCCCCACATCAAGCCCCTCAGATACGAAGCCATTGTCCAGTTCACGCCCCCTGTCGACCCAGCAGTACCTGTATTTCACCGAAACCAATACCGATCGCATCCTCGACAACCTCGATGGCCTGCGCGATTCGGTGTTCCCGCGCCCGCCGCACCTGGAAGACGAGCAGGAAAACCGCCGCGACCAGGAATTCCCGTCGGTGTGCCTGATCGGCCTGGGCCGCTGCGGCTCCAACATCGCCCTGGACGTGGCGGAGCTGGTGTACAACGCCCGCAAGTTCTACCTCAACGAATTCAATAACGAAGACAAGGCCTACGAAGGCGGCTACAGCCCCGCGCAGTGGATCCGCCAGAACCTGCGCCTGGGCCAGAGCAAGGCCAGCAAGCCGGTGTTCCTGGTGGAGCCCCTGGTGATGCTCGGCGACCTGGACAAGGACATCGCCGGGCGCATCCGCTTCTCGCGCAAGGGCGAAAAGAGCGGCTTCATCCGCGACTACAGCAAGATGAAGATCATGGACCTCTCGGAAGTCCACGCCGGCGGCGCCGGTAACGCGCCGATCCTCGGCCAGTACCTGGCCAAGATCATCCTCAACAAGGACACCCAGCGTTTCTCCAGCCCCGACTGGAAAATGATCCACTCGTACCTGATAGATTCCTGCGGGATCAAGGCCAACCAGTCGCGCCTGTACTTCTCGATCTTCAGTGCCGGCGGCGGTACCGGTTCGGGCATGGCTTCGGAGTTCGGCCTGGCCCAGCAGTACTCGTACATGAACAAGACCTTCGACACCAAGCCGATGGACGAGCACGACAGCAAGAGCGGCCACTCCTTCGTCTTCGAGCCGATCTTCACCAGTGGCATCTGCGTGCTGCCGAACATCTCGGACCATCGCAGCGAAATGTCCGAGGCGCTGCATATCAATGCCGGCCGCCTGCTGTGCAAATACCTTTCGGAAGAGTGGGACTTCTCCTACAACTTCGACAACGAAGACAGCAGCGAAGCCAGTGTGATGGGGCGGATCCGCCCGTGGAACGCGATGATGCTGATCTCCAACGACATCATGCGTTACGCCGAAGAAAGCGATGACGGCAACATCCAGAACATCGACGTCAACGCCATGGAGAAGCACGCCAACCAGTACATCTCCCAGCAGATCTTCAACATCCTCACCGCCCAGGCGGTGACCACCGACTACGACCAGAACTACTTCCGGCGCGCCGGCATCGACATCGGCGAGACCATCCGCCTGGACGCCAACGACCTGTTCATGAGCCTGGCCGGCCCGGTGGCGATCGCCTATGCCGAGTCCGTGGTGCCGGAGCAGCCGGTGCCCACCGGCGACAAGTTCAAGGTGTTCGAGAAAGAGCCGCAGCGCCTGAACATCGACGACCTGTTCTTCCGCTCCATCGACCTGCCGCACTTCAACAAGGTGACCCAGGCCATCGAGGGCATCAGCCTGCTGCCGATCGAGTCCAAGCGCTACCGCGCGGCCCTGGAGCAGTACAAGGCGTCGGGTTATGACGCGGCGGCGCTGCACGACCTGCACTTCTTCAAGAACTGCTCGTCGGTGGTGTCGATCGTCTCCCTGCCCAAGGACTACAAGCTGTCCTACATGGACCTGAACCGGCTCAAGACCCACCTCAACAGCCTGTTCCCCAACACCACCCTCAAGCGTTATGCGCTGGTGATCGGCGCTTCGGCCAACCTGTCGCTGACCACCCTGATCGCCAAGAGCCCGTGCCTGTCGGACGACTTCCTGACCCTGATCGTGGCCTTTATCAAGCGTTGCTTCGCGCGCAATCCGTACCGCTTCGACGACACCCTGGACAACTCGGTGCTGGATTTCATCGTCAGCGAGCAATTCGACGAAGACCGCATCGACGATCTGCTCAACGAATTCGAGAACCCGGCGAAGATCCTCGATACCAACTGGTACGCGATCAAGCCGATGTACGAGAAGAAGTACCGCGAGCTGATCAACGACAAGGACAAGTTCGTCTCGATCAACGACATCCGCCTGTCCCGGGATTGCGTGAAGAAGGCCATCAAGTACCTGCGCGAGATCTACCGCCACCGCATCGGCAAGACCCGGGTCATCTCCCTCAACAGCCACACCGGCAAGACCGCCTATTAAGAAGGGCTGCGCGGCAAGCCGGCTCCTACAGGGCGTAGGGCCAGCTTGCCGGCGAATGGGTTATTGGCTCACACCGCGAAACAATTAAACAGCTCGTCGGATGGGCTTGAAACTGTGCCCCTTCCGTGAACGTCACCCTGGCTGGAAACCTTGTGGGGCCTTTCTCCACGGCAAGGTGCCATCACTGAATTCACGGTTACTCGGCTACACACTTTTGTCCGACAAAATGCCGCACCAAATCGGCGCACGCCGTCAGCGCACTGCTCTTTCCTGGGTCAGAATCCAGGGCGAAACCACCACCGCCCACAGCTGCGGATCACGTTCCAGCAGATCGGACGCCCGCGTCGCAGACAGCTTTTCAACCTTCCCCTCGGCCAGCCAGGCCGCGACTTTTTGCGCCTCGTTCTGCGCCACCGCCTGGGCCGCCTCGATCAGATCCAGGTCGGCGTCGACCCACAATAGGGCACCCTTGGCAAAGAACGGCTCCAGTTCCTTCCAGCTGATAGATGCGGTCTCACCAAGCAGCTTGGCATAGAGGGTGCTAGGTTCTTGAGTCATGGGACTGTCCAGAAATGAAATCGGCGCAATCATAACGTCGGTGCTCTGGCAGAAAAACCCAGAAGCAAACGCGTCACCGATCGAGAAGCTCAGAAGCGCCAGGGACTGACGCCGAACCGGGCGCAAGCCACGCCGCAAATCTGTCTTTTTCTTTCAATTAAGCGACACTCCGCGTTTTTGCCCCCAGCCGCCAGCTTTTCAAGCGAACAACCGGCGCTCTACACTGTACCGGTACAGTTGCCAGGGGCATTTCCGACGGATATTCGCGATATATCTGATTCGGTTCTGCGACCCAAGGCCGCCGGAACTATAAAAATTACAACAGTAAGAGTGGAGCACTATGAATAAGGCTACTAAGCAGATTTCCAAACTGTTTGCCGCTATGGTCCTGGCCGGTGTTGCCAGCCATTCGTTCGCAGCTGACACCATCAAGATCGGTATCGCCGGCCCCAAGACCGGCCCGGTAGCCCAGTACGGCGACATGCAGTTCAGTGGCGCCAAAATGGCCATCGAACAGATCAACGCCAAGGGCGGCGTCAACGGCAAGAAGCTCGAAGCCGTTGAATACGACGACGCCTGTGATCCGAAACAAGCCGTGGCGGTGGCCAACAAAGTGGTCAACGATGGCGTCAAGTTCGTGGTCGGCCACCTCTGCTCCAGCTCTACTCAACCCGCTTCCGACATCTACGAAGACGAAGGCGTGGTGATGATCACCCCCGCCGCCACCAGCCCGGACATCACCGCCCGTGGTTACAAGATGGTGTTCCGCACCATCGGCCTGGACAGCGCCCAGGGCCCGGCCGCCGGCAACTACATCGCCGACCACGTGAAGCCGAAGATCGTCGCCGTGCTCCACGACAAACAGCAGTACGGTGAAGGCATCGCCACCGCCGTGAAGCAGACCCTGGAGAAGAAAGGCACCAAGGTTGCCGTGTTCGAAGGCATCAACGCCGGCGACAAGGACTTCTCTTCGCTGATCGCCAAGCTCAAGCAAGCCAACGTCGACTTCGTCTACTACGGCGGCTACCACCCGGAGCTGGGCCTGATCCTGCGTCAATCCCAGGAAAAGGGCCTGAAGGCCAAGTTCATGGGTCCGGAAGGCGTGGGTAACGACTCGATTTCGCAGATCGCCAAGGACGCATCCGAAGGCCTGCTGGTGACCCTGCCGAAATCCTTCGACCAGGATCCGGCCAACGTCGCCCTGGCTGACGCGTTCAAGGCCAAGAAAGAAGACCCGAGCGGTCCTTTCGTATTCCCTTCCTACTCCGCCGTTGAAGTCATCGCTGGCGCCATCACCAACGCCAAGAGCGAAGACGCGGCCAAGGTGGCTGAAGCCATCCACGCCGGCACCTTCAAGACCCCCACTGGCGACCTGAGCTTCGACGCCAAGGGCGACTTGAAAGACTTCAAATTCGTGGTCTACGAGTGGCACTTCGGCAAGCCTAAAACCGAAGTTTCTCCTCAGTAAGGCGCGCCCTGACTGACTGCCAATAAAGCCCACGGCTCGCCGTGGGCTTTGTTTTACGAATGTATGGGCCTGTGTTCCGTGATCCGGAATCCCGCCCACCTGAAAATCTCAAAACCGTCATCAGCGGTTCGCTGGCAAAACCCAGCCCGAAGTGGGTGCAGATCCACGGGGTCTGGGCGGGAAAATGACTCCACCAGTGAAATGCGTATCAGGTTTTTAGGAGCGTTGTAATGCCTGACATCTATCACTTTTTCCAACAGCTGGTTAACGGTCTGACCGTTGGCAGCACGTATGCCCTGAGCGCCATCGGCTATACGATGGTCTACGGCATCATTGGAATGATCAACTTCGCCCACGGCGAGGTGTACATGATTGGTTCCTATGTGGCGTTCATCGCCATCGCAGGGCTGGCCATGATGGGACTCGACAGTGTCCCGCTATTGATGACCGCAGCCTTCATCGCGAGCATCGTCGTTACCAGTGCCTACGGCTACAGCATCGAACGGATCGCCTACCGCCCCTTGCGTGGCAGCAACCGTTTGATTCCGCTGATTTCGGCCATCGGCATGTCGATCTTCCTGCAGAACACCGTTCTGTTGGCGCAGGACTCCAAGGACAAATCCATTCCCAACCTGATCCCGGGCAACTTCTCCATCGGGCCAGGCGGCGCACATGAAGTGCTGATTTCCTACATGCAGATCGTGGTATTCGTGGTGACCCTCATCGCCATGCTCGGCCTGACGCTGTTCATCTCCCGTTCTCGCCTGGGACGCGCCTGCCGCGCCTGCGCCGAGGACATCAAGATGGCCAACCTCCTGGGGATCAATACCAACAACATCATCGCCCTGACCTTCGTGATCGGCGCCGCACTGGCCGCCATCGCCGCCGTGCTGCTGAGCATGCAATACGGTGTGATCAACCCCAACGCCGGTTTCCTGGTGGGCCTCAAGGCCTTCACCGCAGCGGTCTTGGGCGGCATCGGCAGCATTCCGGGCGCGATGCTCGGCGGGCTGGTGCTGGGGGTGGCCGAAGCCTTTGGTGCCGACGTGTTCGGCGACCAGTACAAGGACGTCGTGGCGTTCGGCCTGTTGGTTCTGGTGCTGTTGTTCCGTCCGACCGGCATTCTGGGCCGTCCGGAGGTTGAGAAAGTATGACTAGGAATCTTAAATCGGCGCTGTTCAGCGCCCTGTTGGTCTGGGCCGTCGCCTACCCGGTGCTGGGCCTGAAACTGACCATCGTCGGCATCAACCTGGAAGTCCACGACACCAGCCCGGCGATTCTCGCCACCATCGCGGTGTGCTCGGTGCTGATGTTCCTGCGGGTGCTGTTCCACAGCCAGATCAGCGCCGCCTGGAGGTCTTCTCCCAGCCTGCCTTTGATCCCGGCCAAGGCCAGCAACTTCCTGACCCTGCCCAGCACTCAGCGCTGGATCATCCTGGCGTTGATCCTCGGCGCCCTGATCTGGCCGTTCTTCGGCTCCCGCGGCGCGGTGGACATTGCCACGCTGATCCTGATCTACGTGATGCTGGGCCTGGGCCTGAACATCGTGGTGGGTCTGGCCGGCCTGCTGGACCTGGGCTACGTGGGCTTCTACGCCGTCGGCGCCTACAGCTACGCGCTGCTGTCGCACTACTTCGGCCTGAGCTTCTGGATCTGCCTGCCGATCGCCGGGATGATGGCGGCCACCTTCGGCTTCCTGCTGGGGTTCCCGGTGCTGCGCCTGCGCGGCGACTACTTGGCCATCGTGACCCTGGGCTTTGGCGAGATCATCCGTCTGCTGCTGCGCAACATGACCGATCTCACCGGCGGCCCGAACGGCATCAGCAACATCGAGAAGCCGACGTTCTTCGGCCTGACCTTCGAACGCAAGGCGGCGGAAGGCCTGCAGACCTTCCACGAGTTCTTCGGTCTGGAATACAACTCGATCAACAAGGTGATCTTCCTCTACCTGGTGGCCCTGCTGCTGGCGCTGGGCGCGCTGTTCGTCATCAACCGCCTGCTGCGCATGCCGATTGGCCGTGCCTGGGAAGCCTTGCGTGAAGACGAGATCGCCTGCCGCGCCCTGGGCCTGAACCCCACCGTGATCAAGCTCTCGGCCTTCACCCTGGGCGCCGCGTTCGCCGGTTTTGCCGGCAGCTTCTTCGCCGCGCGCCAAGGCCTGGTGACCCCGGAGTCCTTCACCTTCATCGAGTCGGCGATCATTCTCGCCATCGTCGTGCTGGGTGGCATGGGCTCGCAGCTGGGGGTGATCCTGGCGGCGATCGTGATGATCCTCTTGCCTGAACTGATGCGTGAATTCAGCGAATACCGGATGTTGATGTTCGGCGCCATGATGGTGCTGATGATGATCTGGCGTCCTCAAGGTCTGCTGCCCATGCAACGTCCTCACATGGAGCTGCGCAAATGAGCCGCGAGATCCTCAAAGTAACCGGCCTGTCGATGCGTTTCGGCGGCCTGCTGGCGGTCAATGGCGTGGCCCTGACCGTCAAGGAAAAACAAGTGGTGGCGCTGATCGGCCCGAACGGCGCCGGCAAGACTACGGTGTTCAACTGCCTCACCGGTTTCTACCAGCCCAGCGCCGGCAGCATCCTGCTGGACGGCGAGCCGATCGAAGGCCTGCCGGGCCATCAGATCGCCCGCAAGGGCGTGGTGCGGACCTTCCAGAACGTGCGCCTGTTCAAGGACATGACTGCGGTCGAGAACCTGTTGATCGCCCAGCATCGGCACCTGAACACCAACTTCCTGGCCGGTCTGTTCAAGACCCCGGCGTTTCGCAAGAGCGAACGCGAGGCCATGGAATACGCCGGCTACTGGCTGGACAAGGTCAACCTGCGGGAGTTCGCCAACCGTCCCGCCGGAACCCTGGCCTATGGTCAGCAACGGCGCCTGGAAATCGCCCGTTGCATGATGACCCGTCCGCGGATCCTCATGCTCGACGAGCCGGCCGCCGGCCTCAACCCCAAGGAAACCGAGGACCTCAAAGCGCTGATCAGCGTGCTGCGCGAGGAGCACAACGTCACCGTGCTGCTGATCGAGCACGACATGAAACTGGTCATGAGCATTTCCGACCATATCGTGGTGATCAACCAGGGCACGCCCCTGGCCGACGGCACGCCGGAACAGATCCGCGACAATCCCGAAGTGATCAAAGCCTACCTGGGGGAAGCGTAAATGCTGCAGTTCGAAAACGTTTCCACCTTCTACGGCAAGATCCAGGCGTTGCACAGCGTCAACGTCGAGATCCGCCAGGGCGAAATCGTCACCCTGATCGGCGCCAACGGTGCCGGCAAATCCACCCTGCTGATGACCCTCTGCGGCTCGCCCCAGGCCCACAGCGGCAGCATCCGCTACCTGGGTGAAGAGCTGGTGGGGCAAAGCTCGGCGCAGATCATGCGCAAGAGCATTGCCGTGGTCCCCGAAGGCCGCCGGGTATTCGCCCGCCTGACCGTGGAAGAAAACCTCGCCATGGGCGGTTTCTTCACCGACAAGGGCGATTACCAGGAGCAGATGGACAAGGTCCTGGGGTTGTTCCCACGGCTCAAGGAACGCTTCACCCAGCGCGGCGGCACCATGTCCGGCGGCGAACAGCAGATGCTCGCCATCGGTCGGGCGCTGATGAGTAAGCCCAAGCTGTTGCTGCTCGACGAGCCGTCCCTGGGCCTGGCGCCGATCATCATCCAGCAGATCTTCGACATCATCGAACAGCTGCGCCGCGACGGCGTGACGGTGTTCCTGGTGGAGCAGAACGCCAACCAGGCGCTGAAGATCGCCGACCGCGCCTACGTGCTGGAAAACGGCCGGGTGGTGATGCAAGGCACCGGCGAGGCGCTGCTGACCGATCCGAAGGTGCGCGAAGCCTATCTGGGCGGCTAAGCACTCGCGTCAATGAAAACGGCCCTTCGGGGCCGTTTTTCATGGCGCAATAAAAAACTCCGCCCCGGGCTGTAACAAATCCCCAGGTGCCTTCTCTACAGGGATAAGCAAGCACACACGCTTTCTTAAACCCACCCCGATCCGGAGAAACACCATGAGCACCACTCGCACCCTGTCTGCCACCGCCCTGGTCCTGGCCCTGGGCTCCGCCCTGAGCATCGCCGCGGTGTCCACCACTGCCCATGCCGCCGACGACATGGAGAAGTGCTTCGGCGTGGCCATGAAAGGCAAGAACGATTGCGCCGCGGGCGCCGGCACCACCTGCGCCGGGACCTCCAAGGTCAACGATCAGGCCAACGCCTGGAAACTGGTGCCCAAGGGCACTTGCGAAAAAACCGCCAGCAGCACCTCGCCCACCGGCTTCGGCCAGCTCGAAGCCTTCAAAGCCAAGTCCTGATCCCGCATTAGCCTGAGTGTCGAAGATGAACAGCGCCCTGATCCACAACACCCGCCACGACATTCAGGCGTGCGCCCCGAGCCTGCCGCCCCGCGCAGGCCTGGGGCTCAAGAGCGAACACTTCAAGGACGTCCTCGAACAGCGGCCCGATATCGGCTTTTTCGAGGTGCATGCCGAGAACTACATGGTGGCGGGCGGGCCCTTCCATCATTACCTGGGGTTGATCCGCGCAGACTATTCGCTGTCGCTGCACGGCGTCGGCCTGTCCATCGGTGGCGAAGGCCCCTTGGACAGCGAGCACCTGCGGCGCCTGGCGGTCTTGATCGAGCGCTATCAACCCCAGTCCTTTTCCGAACACCTGGCCTGGTCCAGCCATGGCCCGGTGTTTCTCAACGACCTGCTGCCCCTGGCCTACGATGTACCGACCCTGCAGCGGGTCTGCGACCACATCGACCAACTGCAGAATCACCTGGGGCGCACCATGCTGCTGGAAAACCCCGCTACCTACCTGCAGTTCCAACGCTCGACCCTGGACGAGACGGACTTCATCCGTGAGGTGATCCAGCGCAGCGGCTGCGGCCTGCTGCTGGACGTCAACAACCTCTACGTTTCCTGCATCAATCACCAGCGCGATCCCCAGGCCTATCTGCAGGCACTGCCGCTGCACGCGGTGGGCGAGATTCACCTGGCCGGGTTCGCCGAAGACCAGGACAGCCTCGGCGACCGTCTGTTGATCGACGATCACGGCGCCCCGGTGGACCGGGAAGTCTGGGCCCTGTACCAGCAGGTGCTGGAGCGGATCGGCCCCATGGCCACCCTGATCGAACGGGACAATCAGGTGCCGAGCCTGACCACCCTGCTGGGGGAAGCCGCTCAGGCACAGGCGCTGTTGCACCAGGCACAGGTGCAGCCATGAGCAACCACGCCTGTTTTGCCCAAGCGCTACTGAGCGACGAATCCATCTGCCCGGCGGGGCTCTGCAGCAGTAACGGCGCCGATCCGGCCAGCCGCTTCGCGGTCTATCGCAACAACGTGCAAGGCTCGCTGATCAACGCCCTCGCCGAGGCCTATCCGGTGGTGGCGCAACTGGTGGGACAGACATTCTTCAACGCCATGGCCCGTCTGTACGTGCAGGATTTCCCCCCGCACAGCCCGTTGCTCAACGACTACGGCCAGGACCTGGCGGACTTCATCCAGGGCTTCGCTCCGGCGGCGGCCCTGCCTTATCTGGCCGATATGGCGCGCCTGGAACGGCTGCGGGTCGAGGCTTATCACGCCGCCGACGCCGAACCTCTGCCACCGGCCCGGTTGCTGGCGGCAATGAACCAGCCCGATCGCCTCGGCCAGCTGTGCCTGCGGCTGCATCCGTCACTGCGCACCCTGCACTCGGCGTTCGCCGTCGTCAGCCTGTGGGCCGCTCACCAGAGCGACGCCGCCTGGCCAGCGTTCGACCTGCACCAGGGCCAGCACGCCCTGGTGCTGCGCAACGCTTTGGACGTCGAGGTGATTGCCGTGGACCTGGGCGCCATGACCTTTATCGACGCTCTGCGCAATCACTGGCCGCTGGAAGTCGCGGCGGCCTATGCCCTGGATGCCCAGGCCAGCTTCGACCTGGGCCAGTGCCTGGGCCTGCTGCTGGCCCACGGTGCCCTTATCGATCTGCAACCTCACCAGAAGGCTTGACCATGAACACCCAGACAAAAACGCCCATTAGCGGATTGCTGACTCAAATCATTCAAGGGTTCGAGCGCATTCCCTACAGCCTGATCGCCTTTATTGCGCGTTTTTCCATCGCCGCGGTGTTCTGGAAATCCGGCCAGACCAAGGTCGAGGGGCTGGCCATCGACCTGTTCGGCGGCACCTTCCAACTGGGCTGGCCACGTCTGGCGGACTCCACCATTCCCCTGTTCCAGAGCGAATACCACGTGCCACTGCTGAGCCCGGAAGTGGCGGCGCACCTGGCGGCCTTCGCCGAACACTTTTTCCCGGTACTGATCCTGCTGGGACTGGCCACGCGCTTTTCCGCCCTGGCGCTGCTGGGGATGACCCTGACCATCCAGCTCTTCGTCTACCCCGACGCCTACCCGACCCACGGCACCTGGGCGGCGATCCTGCTGCTGTTGATGGCCCGTGGCCCGGGCGTGTTTTCCCTCGACCACCTGCTGGCCCGGCATTTTCAACACCGCCCTCTGTAGCCGCTGCCGCAGGCTGCGAACAGGGCCATAGGCCCTCTAACCGATTCAAGTTCGCAACCCATTGGCCGCGACTACAGGCGATCCAGCGCCTCACCGCTGCGGCGGAACCAGTCCATCAGGTAATCGGCCAGCACCTGGGTACGCCTGGGCAGGCCGCCCTGATAGGGATGCACCAGGTACATCGGCATGCTGCGGGTCTGGTAGTCCCGCAACAGCCAGCGCAAGCGGCCATCGGCCAACTCGCTGTGCAGCACGTAGGACGGCAGCCGGGCGATTCCCGCCCCTACCAGGGCGGCCTTCTTCAGCAGGTTGTAGTGATTGCTGGCAAAAGGCCCGGAAACCCGCACCCGCAGCAGCTCATGGCGCTGGTGATACAGCCATTCCTCGCGTCCGCTGTAGTGGCTGTTGAGCAGGCAGCGGTGCTCGGCCAGCTCCGCGGGGGTCTGCGGCTCACCGTATTGCTCCAGATAGGCCGGGCTGGCGCAGGTCATTTCATGCCAGGCCAGCAGCGGCCGGGCCACCAGGCGCTGGTCACTGGCCACCTCGGAACGCACGGCCAGGTCAAACCCTTCCCGGTTCAGGTCGCGGTAGCTGTTATTCAGGTCCAGCTCGATCTGCACCTGGGGATAGTGCCGGGAGAACTCCAGCAGCAGGCCGTCGAAAAAGGTTTCGCCCAGGGACACCGGCACCGTCAGGCGCACCGGCCCGGCCATGTCGTCCTTGAGCCGCGCCAGGGCCTGATGCGCGCGTTCGACTTGAGCCACCAGCGCCTGGGCCTGGGGCAGCAAGGCCGCGCCGGCAGCGGTCAGGTCCAGGCGCCGGGTGGTGCGTTGCAACAGCACCACGGCGTAGCGCGCCTCCAGGGCGCTGAGGCGCTTGGACAACTGGCCCTTGCTGCACCCCAGGCGCTGGGCCGCCAGGGTAAAGCTGCCCGCCTCCACCAGCACGGCAAACGCCGCCAGGTCATCCATCTCGCTCACGGATTGTTTCCATTTGAAAACCAAAGGTTGCCTATTAGCGCGTTAATCCATGAAAAAAACCACTCTAGACTGCAATCTCTTCCCCCCTTTTCGAGGAACAGCCCATGAAGATTCTCTTGATCGGTGCCAACGGCACCATTGGTTCGGCGGTTGACCGGGAACTGTCCCAGCGTCACGAGGTGATCCGGATTGGCCGTAGCAGCGGCGACTTTCAGGTGGACATCAGTGATGCCCAGTCGATTCGCGCCCTGTTCGAGAAGACCGGGCGCTTCGATGCGCTGGTCTGCGCCGCCGGCAACGTGACCTTCGCGCCCCTGGCGGACATGACCGCCGAGCACTTCAGCCTGGGCCTCAAGGACAAGCTGATGGGCCAGGTCAACCTGCTGCTGATCGGCCGCGAGTACGCCAACGACGGCGCCTCCTTCACCTTCACCACCGGCATCTTGAGCCACGACCCGATCCGCAGCGGGGCCTCGGCGGCCCTGGTCAATGGCGCCCTCGACAGCTTCGTGCGCGCCGCCGCCATCGAACTGCCACGGGGCCTGCGGGTCAACTCGATCAGCCCCAACGTGCTGGTGGAAGCCATGGGCAGCTACGCCCCGTACTTTCGTGGCTTCAAACCGGTGCCGGCGGCCGACGTGGCCCTGGCCTACGCCAAGAGCGTGGAAGGCCTGCAGACCGGCCAGACCTACCACGTCGGCTGATCCTGCTTGAGTGGGGCTGGCTTGCGTAGGAGCTGGCTTGCCAGCGAAGGCGTCCTCCCGAACCACACCAGACTTTAGGGCCTCTTCGCCGGCAAGCCGGCTCCTACGGTAGATGGCGCTGCTGCGTTCAGTCCGGGCTTGTGGTGATCGGGCGGGCTGCGTAACGTGTCGGCTTCCGCTTGGAGGCCCGATGATGCGCACTGCCCGTTCACTGCTTTGTTTCGCCCTGTTGCCGCTGTTTGCCGGCTGCCAGATGCTGCCGATGTTCAACCCACAGCCCCAGGCGCCGTCCATGGCCGGGCTGACCCGGATGCAGGGTGAACTCAGTGCGGCGGACGGCAAGTTGCTGTTCAAGCCCTGCACCGAAGATCGCCGCTATGTGGTCAGTGACGGCGGCGGCACCAGCGTGCTGCAAGAGGCCGCTACCCTGGCGGAGAAGCAGGGCAAGCTGTTCGCCGACCTGCGGGGCAAGTTCTCTGCCAGTGGCAGCAGCGACGGCCAGCTGGACCTGCGCCAGCTGTACCGCGTCGAGCGCTCCGCCAGTGCCTGCGGCGACCCGAACTTCCAGCGTCTGATCCTGCGGGCCGGCAGCAAGAACCCGGCGTGGAACGTCGATGTCAGCGCCAAGGGCATGATGATCGAGCGCGCCGGCCAGCCGACCCTGGCCCTGCCCTATCTGGAAGAGCAACTGGGCGACGGCCGTTTCAACCTCACCAGCGAAGCCAATCACCAGCGCGTGGAGCTCTGGGTGACGCCGCAGCGCTGCGTCGACCCGGTGACCGGCAGCGTCCAGCACCTCAGTGCCGAGCTGCGGGTGGACGGTCAGGTGCAGCGCGGTTGCGGCTATTTCGGCGGCTCGCGCAACGACTGATTCGACGAGCAGCGGTTTTAGCCTCACGGCCAGGGAAGATTGCGGCTTATAATCGCCGGTTTGTGCAAAGCAAGCCGGCGCACTGTTGCGCACCGCCTACCCGGACCCTGTCATGTTACGAATCACCGAACTCAAGTTGCCGATCGACCATCCCGATGAAGACCTGCGCGCCGCCATCGTGCAGCGCCTGGGGATCGCCAGCGATGACCTGCTCGATTTCACCTTGTTCAAACGCAGCTACGATGCGCGCAAGAAGTCTTCCGAGCTGTGCTTCATCTACACCATCGACCTCAACGTGCGCGACGAAGCGCCGCTGCTGCTCAAGTTCGCCGACGACCGTAACGTCAACCCGGCGCCGGATGTCAGCTACAAGGTGGTGGGCCAGGCCCCGGCAGAGCTGAATGAGCGGCCGATCGTGGTGGGTTTCGGCCCTTGCGGGATCTTTGCCGGCCTGTTGCTGGCGCAGATGGGCTTCAAGCCGATCATCCTCGAGCGCGGCAAGGAAGTGCGCCAGCGCACCAAGGACACCTGGGGCCTGTGGCGCAAGAGCGTGCTCAACCCCGAGTCCAACGTGCAGTTCGGCGAAGGCGGTGCCGGAACCTTCTCCGACGGCAAGCTCTACAGCCAGATCAAGGACCCGCAGCACCACGGTCGCAAGGTGCTCCATGAGTTCGTCAAGGCCGGCGCGCCGGACGAGATTCTCTACGTCAGCAAGCCGCACATCGGCACCTTCCGCCTGACCGGCGTGGTGGAAAACATGCGCCAGCAGATCATCGCCCTGGGCGGTGAAGTGCGCTTCGAGCAGCGGGTTACCGATGTGCTGATCGAAGACGGCCAACTGCAGGGCGTGGAACTGGCCAGCGGCGAACAGCTGCATTCCAAGCACGTGATCCTGGCCCTGGGCCACAGTGCCCGCGACACCTTCCGCATGCTCCACAGCCGTGGCGTGTACATGGAAGCCAAGCCGTTCTCGGTGGGCTTCCGCATCGAACACCCGCAATCGCTGATCGACAGCGCGCGCCTGGGCAAATATGCCGGCCACCCGAAACTCGGCGCCGCCGACTACAAGCTGGTGCACCACGCCAAGAACGGCCGTTCGGTCTACAGCTTCTGCATGTGCCCCGGCGGCACCGTGGTTGCCGCCACCTCCGAGCCGAACCGGGTGGTGACCAACGGCATGAGCCAGTACTCGCGCAACGAGCGCAACGCCAACTCCGGCATCGTCGTGGGCATCACCCCGGAAGTGGATTACCCGGGCGGCCCGCTGGCGGGTATCGAGCTGCAGGAGCGCCTGGAGTCCCACGCCTTCGTCCTGGGCGGCAGCAACTACCAGGCCCCGGCGCAGCTGGTGGGCGATTTCATTGCTGGCAAGCCGACTACCGCCCTGGGCAGCGTCGAGCCGTCCTACAAGCCGGGGGTGAGCCTGGGTGACCTGGCCCTGGCCTTGCCGGACTTCGCCATCGAGGCGATTCGTGAGGCGCTGCCGGCTTTTGAACGGCAGATCAAGGGCTACTCGCTGCACGACGCGGTGCTGACCGGCATCGAGACCCGCACCTCATCGCCGCTGCGCATTACCCGCGACGCCTCGATGCAGAGCCTGAATGTGAAGGGGTTGTACCCGGCCGGTGAAGGCGCCGGTTATGCCGGGGGGATTCTCTCCGCCGGGGTCGACGGGATTCGCATTGCCGAAGCCGTGGCCCGCGACATCCTCGGTATTCAGGCCTGACGCAACGGCCCTTTCGCCGGCAAGCCGGCTCCTACCACATACCGTAGGAGCTGGCTTGCCAGCGAAGGCGTCGTCCAGAACAACGCAAGGCTCAAGGGCCTCTTCGCCGGCAAGCCGGCTCCTACGACAAGTTCAAATGCCGGCGCGCAATACGCTGGCCGGAAGTGCCTCGCCACGCTCGACGCTGGCCGCTACCGCATCGATCAACGCTGCCAGTTCATACCCCTGCTCCGCCAGCCACTGCTCATCGTAGTAAGTGGTCGCATAACGCTCGCCACCGTCACAGAGAATCGCCACGATCGAACCCGTCTCGCCTGCGGCGGCCATCTGCTGGGCAGCCATCAGGGCGCCGATCAGGTTGGTGCCGCTGGAACCACCAACCCGCCGCCCCAGGCGCTGGGCCAGGTAGTGCATGGCGGCCAGGGACAAGGCATCCGGCACCTTGACCATGGCATCGATCACCTTGGGCAGGAACGAAGCTTCGACCCGTGGCCGGCCGATGCCTTCGATCCGCGAACCGCAATCCAGGCGCAGACTGGCATCGCCGCTCTGGTAGTAGTCGAAGAACACCGAACGCTCGGCGTCGGCACACAGCACCCGGGTGCTGTGCTGGCGATAACGCACGTAGCGGCCCAGGGTCGCGGTGGTGCCACCGGTGCCCGGGCTGGAGATCAGCCAGCTGGGCTCCGGATACCGCTCGAAACGCAGCTGC
>Ga0194135_10000543_pt1 | contig 22255 bp, 34 predicted proteins | sample LitLau_LLRF_2013_FD_134024 | JGI IMG/M metagenome (GOLD analysis project Ga0194135, IMG submission 134024) | Freshwater sediment microbial communities in response to fracking from North America - Little Laurel Run_MetaG_LLRF_2013 (version 2) | ecosystem: Environmental > Aquatic > Freshwater >...
AATTTGTGATTGTCGTGGTTCATAAGTTAAGTTTTAACTGACTTTGGGAAAAAAGGGCCTTTTAAAGGATTTCAATGAGTTTTAAGATTTTAATTAGTGAGGACGCACGCGTTCAGGCGCTCGCGTTTGGGGGAATACGATTGTTTGAGCAATATAAAAAAAAAGTATTTGAGAACTTTGTGCAAAGCCTTCAGTACTTGGGAATAAAAATCCACAGTATTTTTAAATATTAAAATAAAATTGGAATTCCTTTTTATTTGGGATTATTAATTTGATTCATGTAAGTGTCCCTTAACCTAAATCTTTGCGGAACATAAATGAATGATGAATATTAAAACTTGCGAGTAACGTACGGATTTACCTTGGTCTTAAAAGTATTTGATCGGAGGTACTTGCATAATGTTGGAGGGGGTTAACTGTGTCTGAATTTCATGAAGCAAATGATCCCCAAAATCCCAACTTCCACGATTATGATTCCAATTAGGATGAGTTTGTTGTAAATCATGTTCATGTACATAGAGCGAAGGATTTTCCGGCTGCGGGAAATCTCGACATCCGTATCGACGAGTCGCGACTTGGTCCTTAGCAGAGTCTCCCGTTGGGTCCCCAGTTCTCCAACGACTTCATTCCCTATTTGCTCAGTTTCAATGGCTGAAAATAATCCACAAAAGATTGAATTTGAATTGATTTGAATGAATTGAAGTTTAAATCTAGGGATATCTCGTCCAAAATTCTCACCCACGGCGGTGGAGCGAGAAATACTTTCAGAAGTTCGCTCAAGAATGTTCCTTCCTTCCAGTACAACTCGTCTAGGATCTGACAATCCAGTTCTGCAAAACGGAAGAGAGATGCAACTCTTTTAGTTTTTTTTTCACATTTAAAATGCCGAAAGCTGAGTTACAAATCGTGATGGCAGTTTTTGAACTAAAGAAGATTACCGATTGTCTCCAAAGTCTGCGAGGGTGTGACGATACCGGGAATTAAGTTTAGAAACGCCTTCACGATGCTTCCGAAGGGTGGACATGAGCTCTGATCTGTAAGGGTGCGGTGCCTGACGACATTCCGACTCCATTTGTTGCAGGAAACTTTGAGCTTCGTCGAGATCTCTTTGAAGTTCTTGGATTAATTTCTTCCTCGCTTCCCCAAAAGGACTTCCAATTAATTTCTTCTCGATCCTCTTCTCAATCGTCTCACAAAGACTCCGAAGCTCCTCTTCCAACAATTCAAATGTTTCCGAAGACATGTCCATTTAGAAGAGGAACAACGGCAAGAGTTGATGACAAACAGAGACAGACAGGCACCAGTTGACACGGTTGATGGTCAATCAATTAATAAGACAACACAGTACAGTAAAGTTGTGGCCTTCCTTGTCCCTTTAGTTCATTATTGGATTTCACGGATGATGATGATCGAGAGAAAAGATGATTTAATACAAAAGGGAAAGCGGAAGTGGAATAAATCAGCCCATTTGAAATTCCTGCCTCCTTGGACTGAGCTTTGAAAACCTAAGGGGATTATTTGAAACTTTTTATTGTTTTCGGAATTGGCCATATTAGGAACATGAGCGAAGCGAGAGTTACTTTGTACTTTGTTATTTCTATGGGTGTGTGTGCGACAGTTTTTCAGTACAATTGGTATTGAATGAGGTTTTAATTGCTCAGTTGGCAGAGCAAGGCAACTCCCCGTTTGATCCAGTGTTCTGGCATTTCTTCCGTTGGCAATAAAATAGGAAGCACGTAATTAGTCGAGTGTCCTGTCGTCATCAGGGTTCCACGCCGTTCGGATGTTCCTGATTAAATTAAATTATTGCAAATTATATTTCACGATAGATCAGATCAATGAGGATAGCCCGAGGAATGGATTATATCATATCCGTTCGTGAAAGTGGGCGGGCAGGAAACGTACGGTAAACGGGACACTTGTAACGTCCATCTTCATCAATTGCCACTTTCATCTTCGGAACCAACCAAATGATTGGCATTGCATCCCATAGCACTTTCGGCAACATCTCAGCCAGGACCCCACTAAAAGTGAAAGGAATTACAATTTGAAAAAATTGAGTTGAAAAAAAAATGAAACCAGGCCGGCCTTACGCTTTACGGTCCCATCGAGCCCCATCCATGAAGAGTCCGAGAATGTAAGCCCCGTCCGCAGGAGGCTTCTTCATTTTGTCCACCTTGAGAACCGTAAAGTCATAACCCAACTGGTCAATTGGGATTGTCAATTTCCGAGCATAGTTTTGCATTGCTCCCGTCAGGAAGGCCTGAGTAAAGTAGAATCCGGAGATCCAGAAAACGGCTGGTTTCCCTTCGTCGAACCATTTCTGTAAAAACTCGAGTCGTTCCAGAAAGTCGTTGATGTAGGAGCCGAGGGGTTTGAGGCTTGGATAGGAAACTTTGGACCATATGGTAGGCACTTTGCCATTTGTCAAAGATATTGCCATGGCTTCCAGATCAGGGGACATGACGATGAGCCCTTTGATGGCTTTCTGGGTGTCCTTGAGACTATTTCGGATTCGTCCGAGGAGGCGATTGAATCGTTCCATTTCCTGGACTAGGACCGTGTTCATTGACTCGTTGTAGGTCGTTGGGTACTTGGCTAGGGCCACTTCGAGGTCAAAGTCATCCGGAAGCTAAATCAGAGGGGAGACCAAACAACCTCATTAGCAATCGCAAGTAAATGAACGAAGGCTGGAAGTGACGATTAATTGACCAAGGGTTACCCACTTTTGCCAAAATCCCCAGTGCAATATTTTCCAAAGAGGAATCAAATTTTCCGTCTCCTCCACTACCACCTTGGTCTTCCGTCAGCAGCACGGCGTCACAAAGGTTCCGCGTATCTTGAAGCTCACGACTAATGTCCACATTCGCATGCATGCCGTACACTTCCGGTTTTGGGATCGCTGGGAGTTTCTGCAAGGAACATTCCGGTGAACATTAAAATTCCAGAAAGGATCATATTGAAAAAAAAAGTTATAAAAACACTGAAAAAGGACGAACCCGAATAGACTGGAGAATTTCTTGGTAGGCCAAACTCGAAGGTACCACATAGAGTCCGGAGGCGGAGAATTTATAATTAGGATCGTTGACTAAATCTGGGTTGCAAAAATTCGCCAAAATCGTGATCAACGTACGCCTGTAAAAAAATGATGAATTTTACCCTTTAGTCAATCTCAATTTTCAACTTGACAGTTATTGTAGAAGGATGACTCTACCGATCCCAATCATCCGTGACACGACCGCCATAGTTGCATTCCCCAGTCAAATAGGCAATGGCAACATAAGGAACTTGCGGATACTCAACTAAGAACATCTGTGAGAAACCAACCAACTGATTAGAAACCCTTATTGGGCATTCCTGAGGCGTATTTCACCAGAAGTGTCTGAGCCTTGCCTGGAGTTGACGAATGGAGATTCGTAAATCGGAATCATTGAAACCGTAGGGGATGTTAAACCCCAGGGGTCCAAATTTCCGTCTCTCCTGGACCACAGCGTGGAAGAAGCAGAGTCCGTACAGTAGCTTCTTGAATTGAGAATCCTTGTCTGGACAACCGCCATAAAACTTTGGATCTGCGATAGGGTCCGAACTGTAGGACTGGAGCAAATTCATCCGGAGACCAGTCGGCGGCTCATTCGTCATCTTCACACTATTCTGAAGGATCGTCACTGGGAACTACGATTACGAAATTAAGAACACCCAGCTTGGATTTCATTTAAAGTTCCTGTTAGCCAATCAGAATCAAGTTCCTGTTAAAACTGAAACTGACCTTTTCTGAAGGGTAGGAGGTCAACCACAAGCGAAAGGTGGGATTGATTTTAGCATTTTCCATTTCCTCGCACAATTTCTCCAATTCCGGCATCCAGGAGGCTGCCAAGTGACAATTCTGGAGACAAACCCACGTCCCTTCTGCCTGTCCCTTAAGAATCATTTCCTTTGCAATGGGGCCCTTGGAATGAGAACGAATCATAAATTAATTTTCAGTTAATATGGTTGTAAGCGGAATCTTCTGGACTTCACCTGTCCCTGCCCGAGGGAAATGGCCTCAAATTTACTTCCTGAAAATCCAGAGTCATCGGCAAACTTGAGTAGAGCTGCCATCGGATCCGCACCAGGGGACAACATGAAGACTAGGGGAATGAGATAACTTGAGTCCAAGTAGGACTTGGCCAGGTCAAACGGCGGCGGCTGCGTGAACTTTTCTCCAAGCGTTCCGCTGACAAAGATTCGGATCATGGGAATGAGCTTATCTGGACGGAGGCAGCGGAGGACCATCATGCGCTGGAAGGCCGTCAACCTCTCTTGCCACGGCGCCGGAAGCACTTGCGTTGAAGGGTCTTCAGAATTATAAAACTCATTCCAGGCTCCAAGTTTCTTTTGAAAATCGGGTAAAAACATTTTGAATTCTGGACAGACATTCGTCATCTGAGCAAGGCGACAGAGCTCATCCCAGGAGACATCGGACAACCAGCCCTTGGCTGGATTTGGAACTGGATTGGCCAATCCCACCCCGCCAGTCAGCAAAAACTTAAACTCTTCTTTTGTCAATTTCGATTGTGCCCTGGAAATATCACCATTCCATCACAATGTCAATTTCAGTTGATTAATGGCTTCAAGAAATACTTTGAGTTCCACTTACTGCAAAATGCAGACGCAGAGAACAAAGGAGAAGAGAAGTTTGTCCTTTTCAAAAAGCGAGCGACAGACGTTGTTGTACAAATTGAGCATGAAATGATCAATCACATTCTTGAGTCTCTTTTCCAAGACGCGGCTCGGATTACTGGAAAGTGAGTCAAAAGGGGCGATAAATAAAAATGAGGATCAAGGGTCAGGGGTAACAGGTGACGTACCTTCGTTCGATGGAGCTTGTGAAGAGATTCACGAACCAATTGAGCGAGTACTGATACATGGGATCAATATTTGGCAATTCCGTCAATGAAAAGAAGAGGACACTTGCATTCCTGTTCAGTTTGAAATGAATTGTGATTAATGGAGAGAGTGATTTTAGTCGTACACAGTTAAGCATTAGAAATGAAGGATTACTTGGCGATGGGTCGATAGGCAAATCTGTTCTTGTTAATTAGCTTTTCCGTCTCAGTCGTAACGACTTGCTTCTTTTGAATCTCACTGGAGATCTTTTTGGAGGAATCCAAGATCTCAATGGCAGACTCATCTTCTAGAATGTTCCCTTGTGAGGCTGACAGAGTGTTCAAAATGTTGTCCTCAACTTCTTTCAGCGCTTTCGTATTCGCAGCGGTTTCGGCCACTAGTAGCTGCCGCTCGGATTCCAATTCCGGTCTAATTGACAAAATTTTCGGAGACTTTACAACTAAAGAACGTGGTTTAAAAGTATAAAAATCCTTTAGCTTTGATTAGTCTCACCGTTCTCTGGCTACCACAATTCCGAGGAGCTGATCCTCCAATCCCTCCAGCGTAATCATAAAATTGAGGAGTAGGACTTTTGTAGAGATCTCAGGGAGGTAATGCGGGTTCCTCAGCTTTGTGGTGATGTAAAACCGAAACTTTTCGTTGAATTCGATGATCACGTCCCCCAATCGGATCATTTGTACACCCGCTGTTGAATAGACAAAGAAATCAGTAACTTTCCCTTGGATCAACAGATTTCGGATGGTCATTGGGTAATTCTGATTTGGAGAGTGATTGAGGGATTTGAGTTTACCTTGAGTGAAATACGCTTTTTGTAGGATGGGTTGAAGTGAGGGGTCAATTTCCTCTCCAACATTCTCGAGTAGAATCGGAACTCCGCTGGTAAGGCACTTTTCCAGTTTCCGGTTAAAATTGGAATCCGTCATCTTAACAATGACGAGCCCATTTTCCTTTTCAGTGTTTTTTATCCATTTGTTCGCCTGTCCTTGCGGATCAATCATGAGTGGGTATCTCCGGGCGAATTGGATCATGACCGAATTGTCAATGGAAAAGGAATCACGCGGGAGACCGTAGATGTTCCAGGCCTGAATCAAAATCGGACTCCCGAGAGTTTTGGTCAAACTGAAGTTGTTGGAGCAAGGGATTCCAAGGGCGGCGACGTAGCTGACCCAGTCGGTGATGCACTCGTTTCTGCAAGAGTTTAATCATTTCAAGTCGCAAGTCCAACCAACTGTCTTTAAAGTTAATTTTATTCCCAGCGGGATCCTCACCTGAAAGTGGCCGTGTAAGGACCAAGGTACGCCATGCAGGCACAACCAATCAGGACATCCGCTCCCAAATTGTCATAAAGAGTTTGGAGGTCACCAGCAGCTTGGGTCCATCGAGACTTTTCACCCCCAAGGCCACCTGAGAAATATGCCACCGTCAAAGTCGGAGTCAAGGGGAAAAGTGTTGAAAGCAGAAATTAAGACTGCCTCTCACCAATCAATTTCTCCGCCCGTTCCAATTTGGTTTTGCACATTTCCATGTCCCATTCCAATTTCTGGCGTTTCCGCGTAACCTCTTGGAGCTGGGCCTCTTTTTCCATCAACTCGTCATGAAGGATCTTAATCTCGGCCTTCTTTGCTGTGACCATTTCCATAGTCTTCTTGAGCTCTTCTTCGGCAGTCCTGAGTCGTTCTTTCTTGGGTTTGATAACCTGGGCCACTAGGTCATACTGTTCCATAGCCAGGATCCATCGACACAATCCTTCCGCTGCACTGGAGGCCTTGCTCACTTTCTCCGGATGGAAGAGTGGCTGACCAATGAAATTGGCTCGAATGTTGGCCATGATGGTCGGTTGGATGTCGTCCTTGTTAAATTTTTTCAGTTTTTCTAGGAAGCCCATGTCACCCAACAGCTTTTTACTGGGACCCCAGAAATCCAGAACCTAATAATACATTTTGCATTCCGAATGATATTAATCCGGAAGTGAGTCCAGGTGTTGGGCAGGAGTCAAAATTCTATTTCTTCACTTGCCTTTTTCCCGTCAGGCCCTGCCACTTTCTCTGGAGGGACGCCGAGCATGACACAAACTGCCGCCATAACCAGTTTCACTGCAGCAGGTGGTGATTTCATTGTTTTCACCATGGCCACATCGGATGGTTTCAGCGTGTCCAGAGCCTTGAGTGCCTCTGGAAAGAAATTCCAGAGTAAAGGATGGATTGATTTCAAACCAGATTTGAACATTTTGTTGTTACTTTACTCTCAATAAGTGGGAGGGCTTTGGCCAAATCCATGAGACACTCCTGTCGGAGCTTCCCTGCTTCCGCCGCTTGCTGATTCGCTTCATCCTCATTCACCAAACTTTTCTTGAATTCCACTTCTTCCTTGTCCTTTTGAATCTTTTGCATCACCTCCGCTACTTCGACTGCTGCTATTGCCAACGCCGGTCTCAGATCCAGCAATTCCTTCTTCATTGTTCCAATCTAAAAAGGAAATGAGAAATGATGATTTCAATAAAAAATTTCAATTAATTTAATTTAATTAAAAACACTTGGTCACTTACCTGTGAAGCAGCAAATGCCAATTTATCCAGTCCGCCAAGGTATCGATGCATAGCCTTGAACGTGTCTTCTTTTGTTCCTTGGATGACTTGCCTGAAAGTGAGCATGAGCTCAATGTAGGACGTTGGAGTGACCTTGGAAAAGAGTCATTCAGTTAATCAACCTTTAAATTATCGGTTCTCATTCCCATTTTTTTTTTCATCAGAAAAGTTGGGTGCTCACATAGACGTGACGTCCCATTTCGGCATAGAATCTCGACGCCAGTCTCTCAGCGCGGATATGCATGAATTTACAAATGTCCACGACGGACTCCTTGAGATTTTTCGGAATGTCGATTCCTTCCAGGGATTTCCTGGCTACTTTGTCTAGAGCATCTTCCGGCCATGGCTAGGAATAATAATAAAATCTCCACTAATAAAAATAAAAATTTATCCCGCAATGTCCGCTCCATGAGTTGAGTCCTTTACCTGAAACCAATCAGTGGTACAACAGTTGACAAGAGAAGGGAACTGACGGAGTCGATTTCGAAATGTGGAACCAATGGGACTGAAACCAATGATGATGTGGAGCCGCTGCTTGACGCGGGTCACATAGTAGGCGTAGATTGCTGGAAGAAAATAGAAATAATTGCAACATTCGATTGAATTGAAAAGGAAACGTAAATACTGGAATACGAACCCTGAAATGAGCCCACTAAAACATAGATGCTGGAATATACTAGACTCTTACCCAGTGGATTCAATTCCTGGTTTTTGGTTTTTTTCTCTTGTGTGGCCAGCATTGCCGGTAAAACAGCTTCCATGATCTCTCCCTTTTCATCCGCACCGTAAATGTTGGGGACATCGCCAGAATTGAGAAGGGAATCAATGTCTTCCAGGAATCCTTCTTCCTTGATTTGGGAATCCGTTATCAGGAGAACTGTTGGAGACACATTCAAGAAGACATTAAAGCTCAAGCATTTAACGTTCACAGCCGCCACCGTCTAGGATCTCCACAAAAATGAACAGGAGTCCACAGAGAACAACGTGGTGCTATTAACCTGTGTCACGGGCATAACCGCCGGAATTCTTCATGGCCTTCTTTAAATCCTCCCGCCATTGCTCACGACCTAAATTGGAAAAAGAATGCCATTGATTGAGTGTTTCCATTTCCAGCTTGGCTGACAGTGATGACTCGCTTACCATATTTATTGGATATTTCTGGTTGGAAGAGCTGATAGCCACCCATTGATGCTGCGAGCCTCGTCAGGGACTGTCGCCCAGACCCACCAACCCCAACGAGGAGCCCATGCCCGCCAGGACTCCGTAGAATCCGGGAGACTCGGACCAAATGTTCCAGCAAATAACGAAAGATGACCAAGTCCATGGGATTCTTGTTGATGTTATTGTACTCTTTGATGGCCAAGGCGACGACACGGTAAAGCTCATCAATGTCCCGAATTTCCTTGTAAAGTCTCTCCGACTTGTCTGCGTCCGGATCCATGAAGTCTCCAAACATTAAATTCCGCATGTCTTCTTCCTGGACCTACAGGAACCATGAAAAAATGGTGTCAAAATTCTCTTTTTCTTGGTCTGGGGTTGACATCTGAGGTGGAAGCTCGGCCTTGTCTTTCATGCTTTTGGTTCGGTTTCCTCTTACCTGTCGTTTAGGTTGTCCTTTAGGGAGGATTAAGTCTTCAAATACCACATCAAACGATTCTTTAAAGTGCGTCTGGACGCAAGATTGGATCAATTCATAAATCCACTTCCGATCGGCATCATCAACCAGACGATCTAAAAGAAACGTTTCGTTCATATTTTTTTTTTGCAAATTAATATCAATTTTCATTTCAAATATTGGAATTTTGTAGTTTGGGATGTCACCATAGTAGACGCGGAAGACTTCGTGAGTCCAGAGACGAACAAAGATACGCCTGGAATCTACGGAGGCTCTGTTTACGAGACAGCAACCGTTGACCACTTTCGAGAAATCCCGCAGATTGAACGTGTAGTGAGACTTGGCTAAAACGTCGAATGAAAAATTCAATTACGTTTCTTATTAAGCATCCCTGAACTACAAAGTTTAAATTTGCCTTGTCTGCAGTGATTCTGTAAACTCGGCTTACCTGGCGTGGGAAGTAATTTGATCATGGCTTTTTTATAAACTTCCATTGTACCATGGACCATTGGATTCACCGCCGAAAAATATTCCGGACTAAAGCCCGAATTCTGAAGAAAAGTTCCAAAACGAGATTCAAATTTCAGGCAAAGGGATCATGCACCGAGCAGAATGAAATGACCACGAGTGACCTCACCCGCAAGTAAATTTGTAACAAGGATTGGAATATTTTGACCATGGAGTCATCCGAAAAGATGTTGATGGCGATGAGATTGAAATGTCGCAGGAATCGGGGTGTAATATTCTGACGACTTCCCCCTGGGGGCCCCATGGCGGCTATGAACTGAATATCCTGCAGGAATACCTTTGACGTCGCCTTCTTTCGGAACCTGGTCAGAGCGAAAATAATTGATTGGAAAAATTTCGTCAAATGTGATCGTATGTAAAATTATGTTAAAAGTTAAAGTCTACAAATATCCTCTTTAAAGGTTATACCAGTGTTTATGGTCAAAGAACTGACGAAGGAGCTCAATAGGCGGCTGCGCTCCATACATTTCCGTCACCGGCATGTTCATCTATGAAAATCGTACATCAACATCATGAATCATCAATCATGATACAATCAATTATTAATATCAAAATCCATTACATCATCCACAAAAATTATGCACTTTTGTCCTTCTGGTGGGCCGTAGCATCCTTTCCCCTTTTTGTCCAATTTGCTCAGAATCAATTCCTGAGAACATCCATCGAGACCGCAGAAAGAAATTAGAAGGAAGTGTGGAAATGAATAAGACAGTATAGGTTAATAACCAGTTTCGAAATGGCCAGGATAGCTTCGACTCACCTGGGTTTGACTCGCCGTTGTCTGTGCGGAGAAAGTGACAAAGTTGGCGAGGTATTTCCCATCGGGGAGACCGTTCATAAGTTTATCTTGGATGTAGACGCTCTTCCCCGTCCCAGTTGGACCAACGAGCAGCAGAGGAGTCCCATAGAGTAAGCACATGTCCATTAGATACGTGTACCTAAGAGGTCACATACAATTCAATTTGAGAATGCACCTTGACATGGACTTGTAACGAACAGTCGTACTCACCTGGCAGTATCCACCGTGGGAATGATGATCCGCCGAATATCCGTGTGTGATGGGCTCTCAAAACCACGCGTCAGCTCATTCCAACTCCTCCACATCCCTTTTCCCTTCAGCTCGTAAAACCAGTCGTAGACGGTAAGATCCATTGGGAACAAAGTTTCCATTTTCGGCGGGAACGTTGCAGGGAAGGGATGGGCAGTATCTTTCCCCGAGATCAAGTAACGTAGGAAAGTGTCAAACTTGAGTCGTGACTCGGACTCGAGTAGACCTCCGATTGACCAAGGGATGGCAAACAAGACCGCACCAGTCAGCCACGGCCGGACGTATTTCAGTTCTACTGCCTCCTTACAATTCACGAGTTGGATTTCCACCAAGTTCAATAGGGAGCTAGAAAGTATAAAACGCAATGACATACCGTGCGAGGCAAAAGTCATGGCAATAGAAACCCGACATTGAGGGCCAAAAACCCTTAACCATTTAAACTCCTTAAGGTTTGGCCACAAGGGGCGCAAGGATTGAGTTTCTATTGCCGCCATGACTTTTGCCTCGGAAAAAAGAAAGCGGGTTACCGGTGACCTCGCACGCAACCAAAGTGCGGAGCTTACCGGACTAAATTAGTTTCTCCAGTAGGAAGCATCATTTTCCCTTGCTTGTGAACAAAGTAGAGAGTGTGGGTGATGATCCAGGTGCAGAAATCCAGGAAGTACACCATGCTGTCCTCAACTTTCCATTTGTCATTTACTTCATTCAGCCAAGAGAGGAGGATTGGTTTCCAGCCAAGTGTAATGGGCTCAAAATATATCATCCCGCATCGAGACACTGTCGCTGGAGAGGCCTGAAAGCGTCATGAATGAAACGCGGTCAAATGGGGTCAAATCAAACCCGTGCGCACTGTGAGTTGTGACTCACTTGTGACAAGTCCATCACTTCAAAAACCATGGACATCGTGCTGGTCATCTGGATAATTTCTCCGGACATCAGGCAAAGCTTCTTATTATCATCCAAAACCTGGCAATTCCAGAAAACAGATAAAAAATTGAATATTTTGCACCGTTGAAATGCTCAGGTCTAAACCCATCCTACAGTGTTCATGTTTTCAATCCAAACTGCGTCCACGGGACCATCGAAGATTACCCACTTCCGGTCTCTTGAGTCGGATGTTGCAAAATTCCTTAAAAATACAAAATTTAAAAAAAAAACCCCAGATGCAAATCAAAACAAGACGGGGGTACATTGATTTCTTGTCCCTCACCGGAAAACAGTGGCGATGACTCCATCGGACCACTCATGACTCGCCGGATCAAAATTCCCGTATAATTGTCCCATGGAGATTGATTTTGGATTCATGGTTTCATAGAGGACGCGTTTCTCATCATCCATATCTTGTTCTTCCATCCAATTCAAGGCATCGGCCAGTACCTATCAACAAGGAAACGAAGGGTTGATGAAAATGCTTGGAAATATTTTGATTTAATGGATTTGATTACTCGAATCACAGTCGTCTTCCCCCCAAAAGGATCCTATGGAAAATAATAAAGGTACTAATAATCCGGACTAATTAAAATGGAAAATGATTTCGTCTCCAGCAGTGCTCTCCAGTGTGGACTCCTTACACCGACCAACATAAACCCATGCCGCACGATCATCATCTCATACATCTGAATTGTTTTGATCTTGAGGATTTCCACTGGCTGCAGATTTCGTTCCTTGCAGGACTAAAAAACATAAAATGATAATTATAAAAGCAAGGCTCAGAGCTCAAAGGTCATAGCGTCGCATTGGGGTTGGAGTCAATGGGCGGGAATTACGTTGTCGATTCCAGCGTAGAGATGATCGTAATTGGCTACTGGTAGCTTGACTCCTGGGAAGATATCGGAAATTATTCCTCGGAATAGAGGAATATCATGGGACAGAAACTGCAAATGATCGAACGCCAATTAATCATTCATTTACTTAATTTACAATTTATACATAACATCCATCCAGTTGTAGGATGGGTGCACTGTGTTGGCATTATATGGTAACCCCTCCTCACTTACTTTAGGAACGTTGACGTCCATGATGGAACGAAGTAAAAGCAAATCCTCCTTTTCAAATGGAAATTTGAGTTTGAGATTCGCTGCGGCCAACAAGACGCTCTTGACCGCTCGCATTCCTAAATTAAAACAAAATAGCAATAATCGTTGTTAAATTTTTGTTGAACTGGTGACCATTTGGAGGAAAATGTCAAGTCTTACCGTAGTCGTAATGAAATTGGCTCGAAAGTAGTTCAGAGCAGAGGCGATATGTCGTGACAATCTTCACTGCCAAGTTCCGTGCATCCACAAATCCACAAGAGTACAAGGAAATCTCACCAATCAGAGCATAGTCAGGAACCATCATGGCCACGGTCCGGAAAAGAACCTTCAAGTTATCCGGAAGCTCACTTCGTCCAGCGTATCCAGGATTCATCGTAATACAAACATAGCATGCTGAAAGAGAATTAAAAACGTTAAATCTCTAGCAGGAAGAACAACCACAGATGATAGCGTGGGGATAATTCTTTACCTGGATTGAGCCTGAGCTCCGTCCCTTCAAAAATGAACGTGCTAACATTGGCTTGGATGGCACGAATTATGCAGAGGATCTGCTGTGCAATGACTGACAAGACTTCCAATTCAATTCGATTGAACTAAAAATAATAATATTAATCATGAATTCACAAATAATATCAAATAAGGTGAATTCCTCCCCAGTCTTTTTCGTATTTCTTACCTCATCAAAACAAGCCCAGGCCCCACATGCTTCAAAATGAAACAATTTTGAAGGAATTAAAAATTAACGAAGAATTACAAAGGAAAATTTGCAAAAGGCCCTTACATGCCAATCCTTTGAAGAATTTCCCCATTGCAATGTAGTCCAGCCCATCAGAACAATTGAAAACGACGCACTGGACCGCAATTGCCTTTGCAAGATCTTTTGTCGTTTCCGTTTTTCCAGTTCCAGCGGGACCTTCCGGGGCACCGTTCAAATGCAAGTGATATGCACCAATCAGCGTTCGATAGCATCGGTCAGTCAAAGGTGTGATGACCAAGCGCGGTGAATTCCCAAGGTACTCATAGGCATACTTGACTACTGCATTGATGATCCGGACGAGGACAGCATAGCCTTCAAAATAGTAGCGGAGTTGGGCGAGCCACTTGAAGTCCGTCTCACTGCTTACACCCTGCAACATCATCCCCTCAACCACATCCCTAAAGGAAAAGAAAGTAAAGTTGAGAATAATTTTTAAGATCCTGCGACTGACATCTGAGTGAGTAGTCCAAAAACGAACTCACTCACCTCGCATGAACATCAATCGTCACCAGAGCTCCGAGCGTCGTCCGTGCCTGCTTCGTCAATTCTCCCCTTACCAAGGCCACAACGTCGTTGAGCTGAGTCTAAGAAGAGGAAACGATTTTTTTTTTAATTATTGCTTGGATGAGTTGTGTGGTTTGAGCTTGCGTACGTTCAGTTTCTCTAAATATTCTGCCAAACCACCGCTAGAGCTTGATTGAAATGCTTCGTGGACTTCGGACGTCCAATGGACTTGTGAGACACAGAGAACAACTTGGCCTGGCCATTTGATGACCCAATCCGACCTCGGGGCGTGGGTATAGGCATCACTTGCACTGACAATCACATCACGCACGGTCATGACCATAGCATCCTCCACCTGCGCCAACCACCGCTCCACACAGCCATGAGCTTCAACAGTATCCACTTGGACACTAAAGAACACACGCTCCGCCTCAGAACTGTACATTCCGTGGATGACTAAATTGGAATCGAAATGGAGTTTGTTGATTCCTTCAAACAATTTCTGGAGATGGGGCTGCACGCGGAGAGGATCCTGCACAGAAATCACCAAAGTTGTAAGAAAAATACACTACGACTACTCCTAATTGTATATTTATTATTCTTTAAATGAACCTTGGTTTCTGCGAGAATCTCCAGCATCTCATCATTTGACAGGAAAAAGAAGCTAAGAAAAAGTTTAAAAAAAAAACTGTTAAAGAAGCACATTTTCCAGAATCAACATTTTTGAACCTGATTGATGCTTACCGTGGGAAGAAGAGTCGTTTCTTTTCCAAGTAGGCATTGAGCCCCTTGACGATCTTGTCCAGGATGATCGTGCAAGAATTGAGCTTCTCCAAAAGTCCAGCCTGGCTTGCTGTTTTCACGGCATTCGCGGAATCTTCCACAGACATCATTACAGATTTCCAAATTGTGTCAACTTTCTGTAAAAAAAAAATTGACCCGAAACAAATGAGGCTCGATTCGATGCCGTTTGGGAAATAAGGCTTTTGATTCGAACTTAGTCAAATTACCTTGAAGAGTTTATCTTCTGTGGGCATTTGACGCATAATGTCCTTAGAAGAGAAAACTGGTTCCAGGTAAAGCCATTGGGCCTGGACTTGGAGCCAGACTTCGAGGGCCTTTTGGGATCGGAGAAGAGCTGCTTCCCACTCTCTGACTCGTGCTGAATTGATTCGATTCAAATGTTACAAACTAAAAACGGGAATTTGTCATCACTGAATCCCAGCAGTACCTTCATGGGGTTTGACAAAGGGGGATCCCTTCATTGTCTGCGTCTTTGTAATGTGATCTTCGAGGAGGAGTTGGACACCCTCAACTGAGGTCAGGATTTTGACCCCAGTTTCCCTGTAAGGAGTCGTACTGAGCCGTGTCTCTTCCCAATCTGCCATCATACTCTCAAGGGCCAGCAACATTGCATTCTCTTTGCTCGCAGCGTTACTCACAACCTCAAATCTGTGTGGAGGAGCCACAAATCAATTGTTTTATAAAAAGTAGTTTTAGTGGTTTCTTATGAGGTTGCTTGCTTTTAGTTGAATGAGCACTCCTGACCTGTCGAGGAATGGTTCCAATTTCTTATTGATTAACTTCCGGAGGGAACTCCCAGTATCCGGCGTCACATCAAATCCACACATGTCCGACATTTGTTTCCAGTGTCGCTCCTTGAGTCCAGGATTACACATGACGGCTATCAAGTGGAGGTGAGCCTATAGTGATCATAACATTATACAGTCATGATTTTCTTCCCTTTCACCAAAACTGATCCAAAATGGAAATCAGAGCAACTTACTCGAAATTCAGTAATGATCTCAAGTGCTTTGGTACAAATTTTCAATGGAGGCGGAAGTTGATCGAGTTTGTCCTCGTCATAAAGCAGGGACAGTGGGATTTGCTTGGCTTCCGCTTCTGCTGCCTTTTGAGCCTTGATCCGATTCTTGAACAACTTTTGAAGTTTGTAGAGATCACTATGGGCCGTCCAAAATTAGTCAAGGTCAAAAATGTGATTTTAGTTAATTTCCACTATTTGGTTGTACCCATAGTATTCCTCGGTCTGGAGGTCAACGACGTCCGCATCCAGCCAATAACTGCCGTCCATCCAAATCTTTTCTGAGCGTTGCCACTTCCGGATAGTCGTCCATAGCTTTGAGTAGGGTTCCATGTGCTCCTGGAATTAGAAATAGGAAAGCCGTGGGAATTGGATTTCCTTGGTTAAAACAAAATCACAGGAAGAATCCTGGCGTGAGACGAGAGGTGCCTTACCATGATTTCAGTAATTTCCGGAAAGTCACTCTTATTGAATTTGAAGAGAGCCTCCTCGTCATTGATCCATTCGATCCCATTGGTGAGTGCTTGGATCCGTTTGTAAACGTATTTCAAGTCTTCACAATACTTGTGCACGTCCCCATATTCTCCATACCGTGCAAAATCTTCTCGAACCCGTCTTAGCAATTTCTTTAAATCCGCTTTCATCTTGTCCGTCTTCATTCCCAGGTTCTCTTCAAATTCCACTTTTTTGTCTTCAATCATCTAAGAGACGAAAAAATAAATTGACATTAGGAGGGATCCTGGAACTTGGGTTTCACTTCAAGAAATACGATTTACGGGATCCTTCCCAAACATTTCCCAAAGAAATGATTCAGGCTGCATGTAAAGTTAATTAAATTATTCACCAATTAAAGTAAGAAAGTTATGCCAATCGAATATGGTTCGACAATTTTCGGATGAAAATGTGCACTTACGATAGCACACTTCTCAAAGGCACCGTTGATTTTCTTATTCCATGCCTGGACTTGGAGTAACATTTGCATGTCCGTCTGGCTCAGGATGTAGACATCAAGGAGTGCAAATTCCTGCTTGTGCCCTTCAATGATGTCCTCTCGTAGGTGTGCCAGTAACTCTCCGCGCGTGTCATCAATGTACTCAATCAGCGCCATGAGTTCCGTCGTGTTCTCTGGCTCCTTGAGGAGCTTGTCCTCAATCCCTTGAAATCCATCCAGAATTTTTTGATTGTAATCCTGGTAGCGTTGGATGAGATGGTTGATGAGAATGCTTTTGATTGCCTCGATACGAATCTGGAGTTCGGAAATGATGTCATCATTGTTGAAATAGACTCGTCCGAAAAAGAGATTCTTGGGAAGTTCGGAGATTCTATGAATGAAGTCCTTGTAGTAGGAGACTTCCTTGACCCCCTCGTAGAACGTGTGCTCCTCAGAAATGAAGGTCATGGCTCGCTGACGGGCCTCTCCATTCAAAATCGGTTTGAATTCCTCCTGGAGTCCTTCGGTGTAGGTTATCGGGACCCGGAGCCATTCGTTGACCACTTCCGCCACTCTTATGGTCATTTCCTCAACGAAGGTGGGATGGAGTGTCATCTTGTACGTATCATAGACGACTTGTGTCGTTGAGGTCTTACGGTTGTGGTACATTTGTCGAATATTTGGAATCTCCTGAATTGAATTCACGACCTGAGGAAGGAAAATATATTATTTCCAAAAAATGAGTAGATTCAACGACAAGTCTAAAATGGTCTTGATTTTTTTTTTGTAAATAATCACCTCATCTATGACTTTCTTGAAGCAGAACATAATGTCGGCAGAGCCCGGATAAAATGTGATGAGATTCTCGTCCATGTTCCCATCCAGCAAAATGATTGGATGTTGTTCTTCGTAGTTCTCATAACTTTCGACGATTTCGAGCGTCTGGTTCATGACCATCATCATCACCTACCAAATAAAACTTATATGAATTAATTCATTTGTATTAAGCACAGTTTACGTGTAAGGACTTACGTTGCACTTGATCACATTTTCAGCACAATCAAACAAAAGTTCGACTTTATCGGGAGACAGGCCTCGAACAGGTGGAAGATTCGTAAACATTTCCGTCACAGCTTGAATGTAGTCACGAAGGTACTCTTCCCCATTCGTCCGAATTTCCAGTTGCATTGCGTCCTTTATTTCATGCGGTTTGGCATTCCCCATGTCCCTAATAAGGCAAGACAAGGAACAATTTGTGCAAATTGGCAGCATTCCACAAACTTTATCAAACAATGTTTTTTTTTCAATGACATACCGGATGTTGCTATTGTCCAAGAGTCGCTTCCTCCCGACCATTTCCCGGACTTGAAGAAATGTTTTCACGACTAAGGGATGAAGAAGCCGCAGATTGTGCAAAATGCTCTTCTTGTTGATCACATAACTCCGGGACCAAATCGGGGATGAAGTGAACCTGGCGCAGGAGAGACAAGAAACCACCGTGACCATGGAAGGCACGTCTAGCAATCAGTTATTAAATCCTCATTAAAAATCAAGCTTACGGTGGTAACTTGTCAGGGATTTTATATGGATCCATATAACCCTTGGGTGGTTTGACGACAAAGTTGAGAATGGCATTCCTCATGGTTTCAACGTAATTGTTCTCAACTTCCAACATCAATTGCTTCAGCACTTCCGGCTGCTTCTCCCGACGATGGACGTCAATATCCTGGAAAGACAGAAAAGATTCCAACCATTTCACTTTTCATTGCCATTCTTGAGAAGTCAATTGAGGACTCGTGCAGTTGAGGTCTTACTGAAACGATTTTCCGGACCCATGCGGCATTGATGGGATTGACAGGGGCGGAGAGGACACTGTCACGTAAGTAGTCCACAAAGTCTTCCTGTGTCAGGAATTCATCCAGACCCTCACCTTCATTTTTATCCCGGTAAAGAAGTTCATGGCATAGCTTAGCATCCTCTGGGGAATTGATTTCGACCTTCTTCCGCTTCAGGTACAAGTCATGCGTCCGAGTCTTATTCTTGATTCCACGTTGAACAATGACTGCATCCTCAAGCTTCTGCTTCTGAATGTGACGACGGTAGTGGAGGAGGGGATGATTGGCCCTCTTGTCGACTCGGAATTCACCCAGGGACGGGATTGGGGGTAAACGGAAATCAAATGGATCCAGTACGTTGTCCTGTTGGGTACATACCTTGGAGATGGAGGATGTCCCGGTCCATGCTGCTGAGCGCTCGCTCATTTGTGATCCAACAACGCTGGGTAGCTTCGGTACTCTGTCCATTTTCCACTAAAAGTGATACAAACACAATTAATTCAATCCAGCCTGGGGATAGTTTTGTTTCAAGAATCAAATTGATACCTACGATATAACTTTGAATACCTTGAAGGTTATCACTTTTAGCAAAGTTATACTGTTTTGATGTGCTTATAATATCGATTCACTTTTCTTTATTGCTTCGATTAGCGTTTTTATTTTGTAAAACTGAGTTTCGGAATGAAAATGAAAGGAAGGATGAAAGGAGGATGAAGGAATTCGAATTCCGGAAGTATTGATTTCACTTTTAAACAATTAGCTTACCTGCGGCGTTGTCATGGAAACAAATGCAGAGTAGATTGATTAGCTGCCGCCATTATTCCAGGATGGGAAAGGGATCTGCTTCTACTCGATCACAATGTGAACACGCCTACTTTAACCTTACTCCCGGATAGAAGAGGTCAACATGAGGGTGAAACGATTCTAATTCACCTTCACTTCACAAGCTAATTAAGCATATTATGCAAAGAAAATATAGAAATTAACAAAGCAAACCATGAATCATCTGATTTTTATTATAATTTGAATTTCGTACAGGCACTCCGCATCACGGACATAGACAAAGAAAGCGGAGTCATTAACCTCTGGACTTGTAAATATCTTTTCTAAATGAGAATGTGACGAGTACTCTCAAAGGATCAACAATGCGGTTACAATTCTAAGTTATTAATTTGATGACCGAAGACCCAGACCACTTAAATCAAATCACAACAAGAACGGATAAAATTCCATTAATTTGTGAATTCTTTATTGAGATGATGCCAATGCCAAACGTAGCGTAAGGTGCGCGTGCGGCGTTAAATCCAATTCTCCAAACTTCAGCGGAATCTCAAAATCTCTCAACTCAACGCAAGGTTTGAATAAACTGCGATATAATGGGAAGATTAAAATTAATTCGCATTTTGCAAAATAGAAGAAGGAGATAAATTCGCAGTTCGTTAATTAAATTCTTCGCTATTTACTCATATCGTCATCTCCCATCCCCATCCTCCGCGTCCGCCTCCTCTCGTCGTCGCTCGCATCAGCAGATCGCAATCCGCAATTCGCACAAACTGAAGTTACACAACCATACTGACAAATCCCGGATTAAGTTTCGCCTTGTTACCGTTGGACCAAGACGGAATAACTGTTATTCAATAACAGGAACGTAAGTTGTTCATATCACTTCAACGTTCAACGTAACCACCAACCAATACCACCATTATTGATCATTCATAACTATTTAATAGCAATAACAACACTGTTACGATGTCGATGTCATGATCTTCTTACGTAGAACAGCAAGCACATGGGCCTCGCGTGACTAGGATCAGCTGATTCCTTATCTCGCATTCCTTCTTATCTTAGGAACGCCAAAGCAATGACAAGATCTTGTAACGAAGGACGTACTTCCCATAATCTATCTTTAGTTTAGTTTTTCACTGTGTTTGTTTGGGATGGAGAAAATCGAGGGTAAATGTTAGAAGTCGATGACATACGGGTCCCACGGGTGGATAAGGATATCTGCGTGTAGGCCCGCTTTCTCTCATCCCATTTCGATGTACATTTCCACGTGACGCTCATCCTTCAGTCTTGTCTGCATGATTGCACGTTCGATTACGACGACGTTAGAAACGTAAAAAAATTGAGCTAAGTAACGGAATTTTTTTGCCTTATTGATAGATGAAGATGATGCTGGAGGGAAGGAATCTTTCATCTTTCCAGGCGTAGGAGTAAATAGAGACTGCTGTGATTTTCCAAACTAATTTTTCCATTTTCTGTTCTAATCACCACCTGCTCAAATGTTTCGTTGTCTTAATCCTCATTAATCCAGAGATCAGAACAAGTTGAAGTCCGTTCATCAGTCTCCGCCATGCCAAACAAACGCTGTCAGAAACTTAACTCCCAACTCGCGGAGTAGGGCGGGGGCGGACGATAACCCAAAACAAGAGTTTTTTCCAGTTCACTCTTCCTCATCTTCCTGGAATCTGTTGATCTGACCTTTTCTGTAATCAACAACATAAGAACAACTAGAATGATGAGGAAGGGGAAACATGTGGAGACTAAACTGACAGATTAAGATCCCTATGACTCATCCCTGATCGTCTTTTCCCATGTTTATCACACTTTAAGGTTTGTCTGAGGACAAGTATTTAATGCTTATGTCCAATCCATTTCCTACGGCAGTCATCCGAAATCAATTCTTAAAGAAACAAGTTAAGTTAAATTCGAAAGGAAGAAATCTGTCCAACAAAGTTTCCTTCCATTGTTATCAACCGTGAAAATGTCTTGTACTCCGCTCAGTTACCAGCAGCAGAAGCAGAGTTCGGAAATCTTTTCATTTAGCCCTGCTACCCATTTCGACGGAATGGGATTCCACACGGGTTAGTTTAGTTTAATCTTCAGTGTACAAAATGTTTTTGGTAACAAACAATAATTACTCATCATTTCCCCAGAGCTAATTTTAGAACAACTCATCCCACCAGAATACAATGCAATGAAAATGGAGTAAGGATGATAGAAATTCCAAAATGCCAAGATTACACGTTGACTTTGGGTGCTCCGATCTTTCCCTTCCCATGATTCTCTCACGCTGTCACGCTCCTCCTTCCTGATTACTGGTTTCCAAGCTAGCATTGCAGAATAGATGTTAAAATTGGAGCGTTATGCAAAATCTGCTGTATAAATCAGGATGTCGCTTTTATCCGTTCTCTGGAAATCCTCACTTGATTGCGTGGAGCCGCTAGGGTCAGAGTTCATGAAATCTTTTACGAGAGCGAGATTAACCGCTAATTTACGCCGTAAAACGCAAAGCACGCTCTCCATCCTCCTCTCATTTCCAACGACCATACGCTCACGTCCCCACTCCGCACGTTTTTTGGCACTGACGCCTTTCACTTTTCCGTCTCTAATCAAGGATTTTTGGCAAGAGGAAAGACTAAGGAGTTGAAAATTTTAGACTAAATTTGTAAAATCTTGTGATTTTTCAGAGAGCCCACCATACTCCCGGACGTCCTCCTTTTCCTCAATTTCAACTGACGACAGTAGCAGCTCGAGCAGTGAGGAGGAAAGTGATGAGGATGAGAACAACAGCGACGAAGGATTCCCATTCCCCAACTGGAGGAAACAATTTGGTAAAATTTGTGAGAAATTGGGAGAACGTGATCGCTGTTACGAAGTTGAGCATCTCCTAAAACGAAAGTCCCTCCAGCTCTGCAGCCAAACGAG
>Ga0194135_10000544_pt1 | contig 22239 bp, 16 predicted proteins | sample LitLau_LLRF_2013_FD_134024 | JGI IMG/M metagenome (GOLD analysis project Ga0194135, IMG submission 134024) | Freshwater sediment microbial communities in response to fracking from North America - Little Laurel Run_MetaG_LLRF_2013 (version 2) | ecosystem: Environmental > Aquatic > Freshwater >...
AAGCGTTATGATTCTCATCAAATTGCTAATGATTAGTATCACCGACACAGACATCAATTTGCTCCCCGCTTTAACTTCAATTTGTCGTACACTTAAAGCGCTTCAATTGCTCCGTGTTCTCTGATGCTACTTCAGCGCTTTAATGCTTTTGCATTCACTTTTGCATTTGCTAAAATGCGTAGCGCTTTAATGCTTTTGCATTTACTTTTGCATTTGCTGAAATGCGTAGCGCTTTAATGCTTTTGCATTCACGTTTGCATTTGCTAAAATGCGTAGCGCTTTAATGCTTTTGCATTCACTTTTGCATTTGCTAAAATGCGTAGCGCTTTAATGCTTTTGCATTCACTTTTGCATTTGCTGAAATGCATTTGCTAGCGATACTTTTGTTCCGCACTACCGTGCATTATTATATAAAAGGCTCTGCCAGGTTTGCTTGCGTCAATCCAAATTCGTATGAAACTCGGAGTTTATTCTGCATCCTTGTGCCCGCATGAATGTCTATTCCTGCACTTTCTTCTTTCTCTTTGGAAAGCATACATTATTATTACATGATACCTCCTGGCTGTGCTTGCTCTTATGTTTTGCATAATATTAAACAAATCATGTGCTAATGTAATGTAAGACTAATCATTTTGATTTGGTTTTGTTCCAGGTGAGTTTTTCAAATACGGTATGTGTGATTTTCAACTGCTAAACAGCGTGAAGAAGAATGGATGTTCAATTGAAAGTCCAACATACGCTTGGCGCTGTCGGAGATTGGTAAAAATAAGAGCAATGGGTGATCAAAGTGATCATAGATCATTTGCTCTTGAGAAATCGTGAATACATTTCCCCTGGTCTTGAGTGTTGTTTGGAGTGTTTCAAAGTGCCCCAAGAGCTAAATACTTACTCCTGCAGTTATAATAGGAAAGAGGATGCTAAAGTAGGATAATAAGTTGTATGGCCGGAGAAATGTATGGTTTTTATGTAATTTGGGAATTAACCAGTCGGAAGCACAAGGGATTCCGTTCTTCTTCTGGAGAGGAAGGATGTTTTGCTTACTTCCGGAATTTCATTTAGAGTTTATGTGGATAGTCTTCGTAATTTCTAACTGTGGTTTTCAGAACTGGTTTAATCGACTTGTGTCGTGTAAGCGAGTTTATATATATTTCCTTTCCGTGCCACTTTTGAAGGTCAAATCAAATCAATAATGACTTACAGTTATAAACGTATCGTTTGTGCATTGCTAGTTCATTAATTTAAAAGATGCCATTTGTGTTAAGATTCGTCTATGCTTTATTCCTCGAACTAATCGTTTGTGAAAACTGACGGGTCCATATGTGATCTGGATGAAATTTGAGCTAAATAGATTACGTGAGTGTTGACTGCAGGGTCGGGTCACTTGCTCATTCGTCATTTGTCTTTATGGTACACGATGGTGACTGATAGCTTTACCAGCTTAATTGACGTGACAAAGGATGAGTGACAAATGTAGAAAAATATTGCATCACACAGTTCATGTCTAAAAATAAGTAAATAAATGGACTGTGCATCGTTTAAATTGACGAAGAAATGTCCGAATTGAGACAATTAGTGTGAGCAAGCGAGCCGTGTCCTTTCCATATGGCACAACATATGAGTATAGCTGGGAGTTGGGTGGAGCTGATTTAAAAATATGGTGGTCGACCTCTCCAGGGGTCTTTCTACCCTCTTAGGTAGGCAATGTAGCATGAATAAGTTGCATTTTAGTAGATAGGCTCTCCAAATGTCCAACGGCTCAACAATGTCTGTATTTTAGTCCCAATTTGAATATTCTCAATAAAGTGTCTATGACCATTTCATTCTTTAGGTATGTTACGTAGGCTCCTTTGAATTTCGTTGAGGAAGCCATCGTGTGAAATTTCTCACGGGATGGCTCAAGCTAGATATATGTGCGTGCGTTTTGCAAATAGTAATTTATTGCACAGTAAATACTAATTAAATGAGGACATTACACAAAGAAAGATAGTGTCAAGCCTCAAGTGCCCATATAGTCCCTAGACATTTTAAATGTACAAGTATAACATGAACTTACGTCTGTTAAACCATTCCTTCTTCTTACTTCAGGCTTTTATGTTTTTGTTTGTTTTCAACATCTTCTACTTCTGCAATAACGTGAATCGTACTTATGCCAGTATCCACTGGACTAATAATACTAATAGCGTCTGATACTGATTCTGTCGACTCACTCATCGGGGAGTGGAGAAAAAGAATCTTCGCTGGACGATCAAACTGCAAACACTGGAAGAGTCTTTAATACTCTTAATAAGTCTCGAGATACTCTTCTTCTGGACAAGTTCAAGGCTACACAAACAGTCAGGGATGAAAAGAGTTTTTTCCGCTCTCTCGCTAATTTACATATTGTTCATCCTCCCATGATTTATGATGTGTGTGTCTGCAAATTTTTTGCTAGTATATTTCATATTTCATCTATTCTGTAATCTTTATCTTCATCTCTTTTTCTTGAGTTTTTGTCAAACGGCACTTGATGGCGTGATTTGCCAAAAGTGCTAAGAGAGAATCTTTCTTAATTCATGCATCCACCCACATTAGTCCACATAATATTTTAAGTACATGAGTTGGAGTTGAAGATGGTTTTTTGACCATCTTAATTTCTAAGATGTGCGAATTGTGTAGTACGAAGACCACCTCTGGTATTTCTGCGAATGATTATCATGGAGCAATTCGCCCTAAGCTTACACTGTACAGTACAGAATCAAATAATATATACAGCATTAAAAGTGTAAAGGAAAGCTTCATCTCCTGTCAATAGCCCAGTAGAAGGTCACCCCTTTTTATTTTTCGCAATCACAAACTTCTCGCTCGTCTCTTTCCTTATTATAAGAAGATCCTAACATCACCATCGCAAGTATCCACAATCCTGCCTACCTCCACAAAAACATTTACTACCCGCACTAGATAGAATGGCACATAACATTTTGCTCTGTAACTGGTGTAGCTATAACTTTGTATTATGTATTACATACACTCTCACTCATCACGTACAGCAGTGGACTCAAACACAGGAAAATCACTCTTCCCTGTTCATGTCTTCATATTATTTCTTAGGTATGCGCAAAAAATCGGCAAATGCTCTGCGGGTGGTTTACTTCTGACATCGAGAGCTCTTCACGGTTGCTGAATGAATTAATATGTTTTTATAAGATTTTGGAACACATAATTCGAATACAAATAGCATGGCGTTCTTTTGTTGCACCTTCATAGAAGAAATTCTCATTGATCCCTGCGTCTCTTACGCTTATATAATACTATGCGTGTAAATCATCTTTTAATTAATATTATTATTCAAAGGGAAACACAAAAATTCTTCCTAAAACTAATACTGTGATATTAAACCCCAGTATGAAATCAATGAGGCGTGGGCGAGAAATCCGCAGTTCCTTTCAATCAAGATGTTATGTCAAATGTGGAGAACACGATTGATAAGCTCTTATTCCTGATTCATGAATGTGCTCATATAATAATGGATGGATGATAATGAATATTTCAGTTTTGTTCTTCCGCGACATCTTGAATGAATGCTCTGTCGTGGTATTAATACAGAAACAGAATTCCTTCCAGTTTATTTGGACCTATTATACTAGTTATGTGTTGTGAACATGAGTGTCCAGTGCCCACGTATCGGACGCCATAGAATCTGAAGATAAAGCAGAGATTAAGATTGAGATTTTGTTGTGAATTGAACCGAGACTTGAAGTCGTCGGAGTGTCTGGAAGGAATGAGATAGATGATTGTTGTGGCGACAGTGAGATTTTTTGGCACAGAATGTGTTCATATACGGCAATGAATGATATAGTTGAGGATATGCGATTGCTCAATGAAGAAGCACTGAGCCTTTTTAGACTGAAACTTGTGTAGCTTTTACGATAATTTGTTGGCAGGAGGTACTTCTTGATTGTTGCAAAAATTAGAGGGAGGAACAGCATTGTTCACTGAATTATGCAACACTCGATTCTTTGGTCAAGTGGCAAGTGCAATGTTACAAGAGCAAGCGAGAGGGGAGCAAGTTTAAAGTTTTAAGTGGATTCGCAACTATCTCCAACAATGCAATATGTGATGTACTGTAGACTGTATCATTAATATAGTAAAGGATGCAACAATCAGCGATAGTGCACACAGAATCAAGTTTTTCTTCATTTAAACTTTAATTGTTACCTTAACTCTGATGTAATTTTTATTGCACTGCGAGTTCTTGCCACATGCTTGCTTACTCTGTACTTAAGTTGTCCTGTCTACTAAGGCAATTAATAGTGCTCAGTCTTTCATTCAGTGTCTTTGCCAATGTTTTTGCTGAGAATTTAGTTGTAGAAGACACATGTATGATAAATACAGGCAACACAAGTGAGTATCTTTTATGTGATGTTATCGTAGACATTGTTGCTTGCACTTTTTACAGTCTTGTGCAACAATGAACTACAACACTCTCCTACTACCTCTTTTGTACAGTCGGAACGCTGTGCAACCTTTTCTCGCTCTTGGTTAAGCGCATACAATCATTACTAGGGCATTGGCATTCACAATTCTCATGATGGAATTTTGCAATCGCAAGTTATTTGTTGCAAAAAGTAGGCAATAAGAAGGGTCTCTCTCTCTAAGGAGCTGGGGCAATGTGCCTACGAAAGGAACATACATGAGGGAATGATAGGTACTTTCTGCCTCTTGGGAAACTTCCTAAAAGGATGAACTAATGTGAAGGAACACGGAGGAATAAGCGAGTTAAACAATCTTATATAATTTGTGTCGTAGTACGTTTTTTGTTTCTCACATGTGTGCCATTTCTTTATACAGATAGTTTTTTCAATTAAATGATTTACATTTAATAATAATGCCAAATGATGGACTGGTAAAGGGACAGAAGAACGGATGATGATATTTTTGGGGCAAAGGGGAAGGGACCCATACACACAAACACACACAAAAGTACGAGTGTAAAAAGGATGACGTGAAAAAAGTGTCAGTGGTGGTGGAATAAGTATTTTGATCGTGTGATGGGGAAAGGTGACTTTTTACATATAGGGGCGATGTGTCTATTGAATAGGTTCTTTTTATACGAGCGGATGGATGATCGTCATGTACCCTTCATCTACTTTTCTCGTTCACTCAATTAGACATTCAGATTTTTGTATACAAAAGAGTCGAGCATTTTTTGTATGATACAAACGACAAGAGTCAAAAGGTGTGTCTTCTGGGCCTTCTTCCTTCCTATGCAAATTAATTAGACCGAAAGGACAAAAAAGTGATTACGATGCACTTAAAGAGGTAAAAAAGGTCGACCCTGTTGGGATACACTTTTTTTGAATGATCGGAATCGGGTGGGATTAATTGTTGGAGCAGGACTAAAATGGGATTTGCATGAGACCATATGAAATTTTGAATTGGTTGTTCTGCTTTGCGCATACATGCATATTAAAGTGAATCTGTCCAGGTTATTTCACACGGGCCAAGAAGCCAAAGGGTTAATTAGAATAATAAGGAAAAGGTCTCTGTTTTTTTGCGAAGCTACCAATTCAGGATGTTTCTTGTGGATTTCCTTTCCCAGCACTCTTACTTTTGACTTGTTGCCCGTTGCGTTGCCTTTTTTTACTTTTCCACTCCAGCACAATAAAACAACTATTGAACGGAAAAGACAATGAGTTAAGAAATTAACCAGACCGAGTTGTCTTCTTCCTCTTCAACTTGTTGAATTTTGACTCATGAGCTACTACAAAAATGTACTATACATTCTATTTAGATGCTATATTATTTTTATCCAATTATCCTCTGCACATCGTTATTATTATTGTTTGAGTTAATTTTGTAATTTCGGTCACCACAGACAAATATCCAAAGCATGCAGTTTTAGAAACGATATTATTATTCGTCTTCTCCTGTTCCCTTACAAACTTGATTACTTCTTGATGGGAAACGATATCAATTATTTTGAAAACCTTATTTAAACACTGATAGAACATCATGCATCATGACATTTGAATAACCAATTGATAGATTTTGAATGCGCGACGACAACGACGACGACGATAAGTGTGTCCTTAAATGCGGTTGTTGCCTAATTAGTGTTGGTAGTGGTGATGTTAGTTAAAGTGAGGATGATTTCGAAGGGATTGTGTGCAGGAGGAGAGGGAGCGAGACCTCCTGAACGAGGTTTTTCACAGCGCGACGCGGCAGAGAGACGGAGAGGAGTTGGTTTAACAGCAGAGGAAGTCAGGCAGGCAGGCTGAGTGAGAGTGAGTCAGTAGTTCAGTTGTGCTCGAAGCTTGGTCGTGGAAGGCTGCACTCTCACTTTCTCGCTCGAGACTCTTTACAACATATACACACAGATATTCACACACGTTGTCCCATTGTTATTATTATCATTGGAAATATTGTTACTCTCATGTGTACGTGGGTGTGACCCGTCTCAACGTTCAACTATGGCGACTAGTGACATGGACGAGAATGAGTGTCCTCTGAACTTGAAAACAGTTTCATCGCGGTCCTTATTAGTGAGAAGAGACTCCAGTTCCTCGTCTTGTGGTCCCGGCAGTTATAATAGTAGTAGTGCTGGTCCTTTGAAGTCTCATGGGGTCATGATGAGCATGTTAAGACGAAGTGCTAGTGCCGATGGTGGTTGTGGTGATCGTCTTTCTGAAGACAGTTGTGAGGACTCAGACGATGAATGTGGAGGTGGTAGTGGTGACAATGTCAAAGGTGACGAAGAGGAGGCATTGGATCTCAGTTGTCACGGGAAGCGTCCATCATATGAGGCAATGATGGTCGCTGCAGCGTTATTCCAAGAACAAAGACGACGACGTCTTTATGATGATTCGTGCTCAGATGACTCGGATGGTCAGCCCATGGACCTCGGGCTAAATCCTAAAGCGTACAAAAAGTCGCTTATGAAGCGATACCGTAAGCTAATATTATATAGATTCATTTCCATCTTCTGTTCTTGGCAGTTCCAATAGAAATAAAGATTGTACTTGTGTATACTCTCGGAAGAAAGTCAGGATAAGTTGAGATCGAGTGACAAGATGAGCTGTATTGACAACCAAGTCTCGAGTAGTCTCATTCTGTGCTTACTCCAGTCATTGGTAGAAGTAGCGAAATACTGGGGTAAAGTGCATCTCTGTATAGTGTCCTTGTAGTCCTCCTGCCCCTGGTGCAGTCTCTCTCGGTTCGCGACCCAGGGCTGTGTCACTAGTCTCATTCATTTGGTCATGGTAGGTGAAGTTTGGAAGCTTCCTCAGATAAGAACTTATATTCAAAAACACGCAAACAAAAAGGAAATCTGGTTGAGAGAAAGAGATGTGTTTTCGTTACACAAGACTTGCTTCAAGAAGTTCTCATCATCTTCCTTCATCACATTATTATATATGTAGTGTTGGCATTATGGTTTTGAGTGAAAAATTTGGTAAAAATGAGGTGACCTGCTTTGCCTTCGCACCAATTACTCCTGCCTAAATGGTGGAAACATAAATGAAATCGAAATTGAGTAGGAAGAAGCAGAGCGGAAGAGAGAAAGAGAGATGAGCAAGGTCGAAGGGAAGGCAACTTGTAGAAAATATTTGTAGTGGGCCCTTTGTAAGGGCTCGATCATCCTTCATTCATACCAGGACTTACCTGTGTACCTCATCATCTATTATTGTTTCCCTATAGGTCACTTATTATTATTAAACACGTTAAATTCAAATGATACTGAAGTAGACATTTTGCCAAGGTTGTGTCGTGTGTATCACACTGTCACTTTCCAATAAAGTGTAAAAGTAGAGTAGGGATAATTTGAGAAGCCAAAAAAAGGTTTGACAATGACTTTGATTTCCTCCTTAAGACTTTAGAGACCATGCTATGATATGTTTGTAGATGTATAAACAGCGATGGATGATTTCTCTCGCAAATGAAGCATGAAAATGGATGTGCAATGAAAATTTCAATTTTGGCCCAATTGTCCTGTGGAGCATTGCACACATAAAACTATTGGTGCTGATTTGTAGAATGAAGAATGGCTCGTAAGATTGTTTTGGTTATTTTTGTACCAAGAAGCTCGTATACTTATCTCTGTGTGACAATATCGTGGTAATCGACATTAGAGTTTTAAATCTCGGCATTGAAAGTGAATTTCAAGGCTCCCTGTTTCTCCGGGTTCCTGCAGTAAGCATGGTGAAGGAAGGGCCCTTTCTCGACCTTCATAATGAGGACTATTATTGTTGTTTGTTGTTGTTTTCCTATTCTATTGTTGATTTGAGTTATTGGGGAAATGAAATGATTCCACCTGTAATAAAATGCTGACAAAGAGCGAGAGAGAGTTAAAAATAGTTTAGAAAAGGAAAGGTCCCAAGGACCCGTGTTAGTGTGGAAGGACCAAGTGAAGATGAGAGTTTCTGTTAGTGAGGAAGCTATATAGTTTAACCCGGGTGACGTCAATAGGTTTCGGGATCGATGTGAGCCGTCTCGGTTGCTTCCTCATTTACGAAGGTTAGTGTTGGTTTCAAGGCCTGTCCCAACAGCACATCACGTACCCTCTCTCACCCGGGTATTCTTTCCAAGGTCTCTCCGAACCTGGCCTGGTTCACTATCCTCATTCTGCGCATTCCCACCCGGACCTATCCTTGCCTTGACCCGCACCACCAGACTTCCTCATTTGTGTCACTGGGCCAAACCAGACAGCCACTTTAGCGGGTAGTATGCATGCATATACATATATATGTGAGTGTCCAGTCACTCAAAGCAGGTACTTGCGCATTGGAGGGCCTGCTCCAGTGTTTTTCAATCTGGTGGAATGTATGCGGGTAGTATTTCTTGGAATGGGGCGAAGGGTATGTAGCATGTATCTGAGATGCATATTGTGTGGGAAGTATGACATGGGATTGAGGTCAACGGGAAGGAAGTCTCGTAATAGTGCACTTGGCACATTTCCTCTGAGTGTGTGAGAGTCCCTTCATTCAGCAGGAGAATGCATAGGCAAAGGAAGTTGAGCAACACAACAATCAATCCTTACGTCACTCTCTGGACCTACTGCTTAATACACAGCTGTATATACATGTTGTTATGCATTCTTTTTGTGTTCACTCGATGATGATGTGGAGCATTTTATCGAAGCAGAAGCGAATCAGGAGTTTACTCAGCACCACAACTATGCAGCAGTTGGTTCGGAGCGTTGATCCGCCACTCAATGAATAACAACCTTGGAGGAATTTGGGATGCTGTTTATCATAACTTTAACAGTGCACAAAATATCACACACACACAATATTGTCCATGTGCTTCTTACATTGCATTAATTCGAGGAGCGATCTCTCACTCTAGAGATATATATAGGTCAGAGTTTCAGAAAGAATTCCTCGTCCAGGGAGTAATTGTGTGTGTGTGTGTATAGAAAGGGTTTGACCCCGATTCTTTCCTCTTCTAATGAGGGATCCTTTTGTCTGACTTTTAAGAACCCATGCGGGTACTCGGGCTTGTTGAATGAGGTCACACACACCCATAAAGGACGGTTTGACATGAATTTTAGAGAAGAAGGATCATCTTCAGCTATTTAATGATGCTCCATTCCAGCTTTTTACATCATTGAGGGCAGCAATTAGTGTGTAATATCTACTTTACTTATCTTGGTGCTTTTGTAATGAGATCAGGAGTATAAAACAGTAAAAACTGGTGTGTGTGAGCAATTTGGGTGTTCCAGAGAGGAAGTATACGTGTGGATCGGGAGAGATAGGCAGTCGCAGGGTCTAGGGCTCGTGGAGGTGGTGGGTGTGATGATGAAAGTGCATCTGTGTTGTTGGTGGTAGGAGCGCGGTAGTAAGTTAGGGAGCAGGAGGAGCAGGCAGGTTAGGTTGCGCAAGGAGTGCATTCTCTGAGCGAGTGAAGGCCGACAGGGATGGTTGACACAGATTTTGCCGTTGTCTATGTGCTCTCAGATTGCTCAATGGGCCAATCTGTAGCAAAAGCAAAAGTGTGTGGATGTGGTGGCAGTAATAGAATGTATTATATTGTAAGCCACTAAGTCAGGCCGGATGGGAATTTGGCACAAGACTGCCAATGCAATACGACGTGTAGAGGAGGAGGAGGAGGTATTTCGACGACCATCATGCTCGTCATCTGAGGGGGATTGTTGCGTCTTCAGAAAGGTTGATTGTTGGTTGTGCAAATGATTAAAAGGTGTAATGCACGGAATCAAGGACATTGAGCCATTGTTGAGAGAGAAGGGGATGTTGCAGCACACTCTTCTTACGCCATTGCTTCACGTCTCTTGTTGCTGCACACCAGAATTGCCTAAGATCTCTCAGAAAGAGCCCTTTCATTCGCTTTATCGCCCTTTGTCGACTGAAGCATGCATCTTGGCAATCCGACGACTCCCTTATGCACTCTTAGAGATAAAAATGATGTAGACATTCATAATATATACGTGGTCTGATTCAAAGGAAGTGGCTTCTCCATGCTTCGCTGCTTCTCCAGGCCGAGCGGAGCGTGAAGAAGAACAAGTGAGTTCTTCTGAATAAGACAGGTGAACTCTTCCGGTCACTCTCTTTTAATGAGGTTTGAGAAATAGAAAAAACATGCATGAATTCGTAAGACGAGAGATAGAGGAGTAAACAAAAGGAGGGGGAGGAGGAGGGTGCTGCTGGAAGACAGGTTGGAGCGGAAACGATGATGAGAGCAGGAAATAAAAAGAGCGTCGTGGGTTCCGTTTCGATTATTTCGTCTCGTCTCGTTGCTCACTCCCTCAGGGAAGGGAATTGAGGACAAGGTGAACCCTCGGGCTTAACGAATAGCTCTAATTACACATACTACTACTCTCTCACGGGAGAAATACACTTGTATCATCATCCTCCACTTTCTCAAACGGATATTTATTTCTGGGATATTCTACCTCAGGTAGGAATTACACAATGACAGCTCTTCTTCTAGCATGCAAGCAAGGATGATTTGGCTTTTTCCACATCCTTGTCTCACACTGCCTCTTATGAATTGAGAATCTCACCAGCAGCAGCTCAAAACAAGACCAAGATGTCTTTTTTGTTTTCTTCCTGTCTGTTACCTCATTTTTACGATTACGATATAACTCTCCGACCACCAAATTATAATCCTGGAAAGCCTTAACGAACTGTGTATTTTACTCACGCTGTGTCTCTTCTCATACAATACCACTCTTGCTCCATATCACCAGAGAGGTGTAATCATCTCCATTCAAGTAATCTGAGTTTGCTCCTGTCATGTATGTATGTACTTATTGTGCTACTACTGGACAATTTTATCTCAACCATTGTGGATAATTTAGCGTAATCGATCAATGAGTGCTTTGACTATGACTACGCTTGATGCAATAGGCTCATGCAAGCAAATACTAAATATTTACGGACACGGAATTAAAAAACTAAATGAACAGTTATGCAGCAATTACATGTTTTTATTAATTTTTTGTTACAGTTGACAACAATGGAGTGAGGTTGAGTGGACTGTTGGACCTGGAAGGTCGGAGGTCACCACGAAGTGGAGGAAGTCCCCCACAAACACTTCTTCAAGGCATTCTCAATCATCAGAGTGGATCTGCTCTACTCAATTCACTCCAGCCAGGACAGCAACATCCTGCCCATCACAGGATACCTCCGTACAATCCAACCTCCACAGGTATGACCTATCTTCATTCATGCTTTCAAAAAATCCACCAAGTCTAGATGAGAGTCTAGACTTCTCAATTCTTGGCACTTCTTTATTGGCTCATTGAAAATCACTTCAAATACGAAATCAGCTACCTATTCAATGTAGTTTTTATTGTTGTCAATGTACCTTTAATAATCTCTATTCATCACCTGATTCGAATTCAATTGCCTTTACTTTGGTACATTTTTTATCAATCTTTATCCAAATTCTGTTTTGAGGAACCTGCAAAACTCGTTTGATATTTTTATGTCAAAATTGAAATAATTCTGAGCAAAATTGCAGTTTGAAGTTAAAAACCTTTTTCGATTACGTAGGTTCGCTTCCTCCAAGCCCAGCAGACAGTGGAGTTTCAGATGTTGACTCAAGCAGCAGTGGGCACACCTCCAACGACGAAACCAAAGCCCGACTACAACCCACTCCAGGTATGCAACACTCCCTTTATAAGCAAGAAGCTTGGTTTCGGATCATCAGTTTTATCGCTATTTGCATTGGATTTCAGTGCCAGCGTCCCATACGCCGGATAGTCCAAGTCCCACAGGGCATGGTGGCTACTTGTCTTCACCTTACTGCCCTTTGCCCCCTGTCCGACATCCTTACTCGCTATCTAGACAGCACCAACCAGGTCAGAATTTCGAACGTATTTGTTTTGGATTGTGGTAATGTCATTTGAACATACTATCTCTCCCAACCAAACTGGCATGATAAGTTTTCAAGACATTCTCCATTCATTAAGGAAATGAACGACTGCTGGTACTGTGGTTTCCTCTGGTAGTCTTATTGCAACCACGTCCGGGCGAAGAAAGTAAATTAGGCAGAAGCTAAATCTGTATGATGTATGCATTTGATAGGAGAGGAAGGGTGAGGCATGAATTAAGTCCACCCACCCAGTCTCTTCCTTTCGGACCTGACCTTTGTCAAAGTCAGTTGCTATGCTAAAGAATGATAAACAAAAAAACTGTTAAGATGAAGACAAGAGGTAAATTATGATCAATCACGACGAAAAAATAAGTCGTATAAATCCTTTTACGGGCTAAGCAGGCCTGAGGCGATTCACTTGCCAAGTCACAGGTAGAAGGAAAGGCATTATTATTATTGCGTGTTTTTTGCATAGTGGGTATGTGTAATCTTCAGACAGGGGATCTAGAGAGTGAGAGTAAGTAACATAATAATAACGGAGGGATATAATCAGAAGTGCCGAGTTGTTGCATAATGGCATAGCATTAGTGAATGTGATGTTAGCAAAAAGTAAGTGTGTAGTACGGAGAGCGAGAGTGAAATCATTTTAGGAACATTGTTTGCCAAAAAGTTAATTCAATTCGATGCAGGCAGCCTTCAATGCTATTTCGCTGTTTTATGGTTGCACAGTGTACAATTGAACGTGAGTTATACTCGCCAAGAGATTAGAGGATTGAATGATGGAAGAATGCAAAAAACCTGCGAAATTGAGGTCTCCTTTTCAACTACTGAATGAATGTGTTGTTCAAGCTTGGCTGTTGTAAGATAAAAATGTGCGAAAGGAATCTTCAGTGTTTATCCGAAATAGGCTGAATGAAAAGTGTAACAGGTCACTGTTACTTCTTAAATAGTTCGGTTGAATATTTTTAGAAGAATCACGTAAGGTTTTGCAAGCGTTTCTTTTGTACGAGTAGCCTAGTCAGGTAGAATAAACCACGTGAAATGCAGATCAACTGTGCACAAGTTTATGAAATTACAATGAACAGCTTTGTCATTTGATTGGATTGAGGTGTAGCAATTGAGGATGAAATAAAGTTGGTTTGTGGGAATGGTGTGTGTGCAGTTCTGCAGTGCAGAATAAGGCTTGATTGCTCGTAGTGTGACTCAATGGGATATATTGTGTGATTGTGTGCAAAAAAATAGTGTGTTGTACATCAACATTAAGAGAATTTCATAATTAGACAAATTGGATGACATAACATGTAATGGGAAGAGTGTGGTTGGTATACACTGTATAGATGCATGGAAGCAAGAAGAGGTTTGTTAATGATTCGTACACCGTGCCATTATATTATGTATGTGGATTTGCAATGTTGTTACTGATTTGGTGTGGATATTGCAAAGTGCGTGAATAATTGGCTCAAGACGTGTAACGTAGTAGTAGTAGGAGTTCTGGGGGAGTGGGGGGGAGAGAGGGAGGTAGTGTGGGTCAACCGCCTGGCTCAAGGCCTGCAGAGTACAGTAGAGAGGAAATTTGCACATCCATCATCCACCATCATTCTTCTTGCTTTTTACAACATGTAAGCGTATTGCTTCTTTCTATATTGCTACATTTGCCATTTTTTGAATGAGCTCTCCTCTCTGAATATACATCGTCGTAGGCATCATAAATTCGCGAATGGTACTCAATCACAACAGAAGGAAAAGCCTCATGTGGTGGTGGTTTGTATAGTCAGCCGTCGCTTTTTCCGCAAATCGTTCTTTCAGTTTTGCTAGCTGTATAGACTCTCCTTCCCCATTTTTGTCACTTGAGTGTTTGACATTGACATTGTCCTGTCCAGGCGAATTGCTCTTTCTCTCTTATGCTGCTATTACCATGTACAGCGAGAATGTATGTGTGAATTCAAGGGCAAGCTGGGCAAATGAGGGCATTAGCCAACAGGATGAAATGAAGTGGGAGATAAGCAGCACACACTGGAGATAAGAAGAACTGGGAAAGTCAGCGAGATGTGGAATCATTCCTAAAGTTGTTAGAAACTGTTCTCAGCGTAGTTTGGTCTGTTGTGCGTTTTACGAAGCTACTTTTTGCATGCGAAATTGATTCAGTAGCGGATGATGGTAGTTATGATTGTGATGTTTTGTGATGATGATGGCTCGCAATTCTCGCAAAGGAGGATAAGTCTCAAGGCCTGTGTGTGCAGAATGCAAAAAGCTTCATCGCTTCACGTGTCGTCCAGCCAAGAGTTTCCTTATTAAAGCCAATTATGTAATGTATGTGTGTGTGTACGAAGGAGTTAATACAGAGAGGAGTGCTCCAGGATAAGCGAGGATAGGTGTGCTTGCTTAGTGTCTTCTTATTCTTTCATTTACTCTCCTGCCTGCTTACGTAAGCCTCAATTTGCACATGTTGTGTTTGCTTTCCTTTCCTTGTCAAAGCACCCCCGACCTTTTCAAAGTCAAAGAGTCTTTGCACTTTCCCAATGCGAAATTGCAGCTCCAGCAGTTCTGTCGTCGCTCTAAAGATAAGTGAAGACCTGGAAGTGTTGTTGTATAGAGTACTTACGGCGGGTGACATGAGATAATTCATTTAACAATAGCTATATGATGAGAAGGTATGTGCAGGCATACGAGTGTGAGAAAAGCTATTTCGATTTTGATGCTTAGTCAAGGCCAACAAAGCTTTATATGTGCATGCTGTCTGGTTGTTTGGTCGATGGCAGAGTTGTTAGTAATAGGGCAGAGCGTGAATCTCGAACCATTTCCACCATTTCCTCTGCGACCACTTTAATACTCATGGTTGTTCCACGGATAAGGTGTTATCTTTCTTTCGCTGTGGTTGTTTAGTGAGTGCTTGTTGTGGGTTTCGGAGTAGTGCTCAAAACTCGTTTGGCAAGCAGGGGAATGGACCAAGTCAAGGACAGGCACATGATGATGAGCTTCATCATGATTCCATCCTTCCTTATAAAGAAGTGGTTTCCTCGTCCATTTATGACTCCAGGCGTGCTGGTGTGAGTTGCAAAAAATTCGCACACTCTCCTCAATCCTTTTCATACACGCCTAGTAACAACAAACTGAAAGTCAAGCAAGGAAAAATGTTGAGCAGCAGCTTGTGTATAATATTGTCTCTCTCTCTCGTTCAGTGAGTCTAACACATCAGACTCTAATTACGATTTAAATCACAATGCCCAATGAATGACAGACAGGACAAGTACGGATGAGCAAGAAAGATTTAGGAGGAGTGTAGACTAGCCCACCCTCCATGTAATCATCATCATATTCGCATATATAGATGTACATTCGAAATTATTTCAGGGAGGAAAATGACTAGTACATGAATAATGAGACCATGACACTTGCGAGTTATTCTATCAAATGTCGAAATAAAAAATTCCTTCGTCTCTAATGGTGTATTTTAAGGATTATACATTGCATGGCTCAACAAGTGTTGTTTTCTGAGGAGCATAAAGCAGCATCTCACGAAACGGAGTATCATCATTACCATCAAAATTCTAAGACGGTGAATAACGCATGAGACAAAAAATGTTCCCTTTTCCTGTCTTCTTCAATTGTTCAGTTGGCTTTGGGTGAGTCAATCGGGAGGAAAAGGAAGTGACAAGTGCTTAAGTCTGCAACTATAATAGTTGTTGGAGTAGAAAGCGAGAACTTCTTCGTACATACATCTAGGCAAATATGCAAGAGACCAGTTGATTCAGATATGCTTAATACATGCCTATCTATGTATGCACCCCATTGTATTACAGGCTACATAGTATAAACGGAAAACCTGGAATTGATTCACTACTGGACAATTTCAAACTTCCGTTTCCTCCACACTCACCTGACGCTGAAAGTTATTTAAAATAATGTTTTAGAACAAGTGAAGCTGTTAGAAATAAAGAAGAAGTCGTTGATGGTAGGAAAGTCATAAGTGGACCTGGAGAAATGGATATTGTGATAATGCTAATGATGGGAGAGTCTTGTATGTCTTGTGCTTGGGAGTTGATGTGTGGGAGAATGTCCAGAAAAAGAGACTTCCGTCCATTGTTGAGTGTGGGAACTTTCTGATAGTTCGTTGGTCATTGTTGTTGGTACTAATCTCGTGTTTCCTTTTCTGTTCCCGTGAGTTCAGATGGGTATGGATTCGGGCAGTACTGCGACCTCTCTAGCCCGACTACTCCCACATTCCCACACCATGGAGGAGTTGGAGGAATGCTCAACCCGGCGTATCATACTGGACACATGACACCTCATCTGAGCCACCCCCACCATCCTCATCACCTGCTTGCAGCTCCGCAAGGAGGAGGTGGAGGAGGAATGACCACCACAACGAGTCCAAGCAGCTCGTCATCGATGGAAGAGTTCTACCTGGCGGAACTTGGATTCCCCCCACGCATTAAGAAGAAGTCGAGAAAGCCAAAAGGCATCGATGCTGGTCCCATGAAGCGCAAGAGCAGAGAGGGTACTCGCACTTTTTTTAATGAGAAGGGTCCTCGAGCAGGGCCCTTCGACGTAAGGCGGAGGGGTCTTTGAGAAATTCTCCCCTTCTGTTTTCATTATATTATAAATAGTCCCCAATCATACTCTACATTTCGCTCTCTATCTTTCTTTGATAATGATGTCACTTGGGGAGGATTTTCTGTTGGGCCAACTCTCCTGCCTTTCAAATGTTTCATAATGGCCATAAGTACTTATAAACGGTTTTTTATCCGCAGGATCGACAACTTACTTGTGGGAATTCCTGCTCAAGCTGCTCCAAGATAAGGAGTATTGTCCGAGATATATTAAATGGACGAACAGAGAAAAGGGCGTCTTCAAGCTGGTCGACTCCAAGGCTGTATCACGACTTTGGGGGCTGCACAAGAACAAGCCCGACATGAACTACGAGACGATGGGTCGTGCTCTGAGGTATTGTTCCGTATTCTTTCAGAGATTGATAGAATGTTTCTTTTGTTATCTTTTACCAATTGCTAATTACTGAATGACATATCAGGTACTATTACCAACGAGGAATCCTGGCCAAAGTTGATGGACAACGACTAGTCTACCAGTTCGTGGACGTACCGAAAGATATCGTAGAGATTGATTGCACTGGGACTTGAAGTTCTAATTGAAGAGTGAAGAAGAAAGTACACAAGTCAATCATGTCAGCTAATCAGAATTATGACACAATCAATTAAGTACTATATAAATTGAAAGTAGCGTAAGTAGTTAAATCGTAACGTTAGGAAGATAGTGATTAGGACTTTGGAGAGACCAAAGGGAGGAGGGACTTCTGAGAAGGCTGATATTCAACTTGCGATACCTGCATCCCTTGCCTCATCTTCAAATCTTTACAACCTGAACACAAACACACACTTATAATCTTCACGTCTTCAGTGAATCAATCAGAAACAAATCATCACTCGTTGTCATCGTCTTTTGTTATTCCTAAAACTGCAGAACAGCCTGACTCTTAATTTGTAACCTGTTTAAAATCATTATCTTACAGATGTTATTAGTAGCAACTCTGAATCAGGTACAGATACATCTATGTAAATTATAGCACCAATAAAATGTGTGTAAAACAAGATGATGATTGACATTTGATGCCGCTGCATCAACTAATATTCAAACCTTTGTAATTGCTACACTCGACTGGAAATTTAAAGTACACATGTAATTAATCATTTATTTAGGATTACGAGAAATTGTGACGAAAACTGTTCCGTTTATGGATTATTCAAATGTACAACAAGTTTATACATAAATACATAAATCTACTATTGTATAATACTTTTAAGAGAGAGAGTAGTAACTATGTGCTGTTAAAGTGTCGATGTGAGAGAGATCTTGGAAGATGAAGGGAACTGGGCAAATGGCATACAGGAGTCTTGTGTGCTCCGAACCCATTTCTCCCGTCTTCTGTTCAACGTGATATAGCTTTAAACAGTGTGAGAACAACTTATATACTTACTTCATAGCTTTAATGTACAGCAGAGAAACGTCAGGAGAGGAAGTGAAAGAACGCGTTGGTAATGGCAATTCATACGACGAAAATACAGTAAACTGCCCGTTAGCACTACCAGCATCCCGAGAACATACCTTAGACATAATTTTGTCGAATGATTGTTTCCAAATGCGATTGTGGACCGCTAGGCTTTAGTCTTACGATTAATAATGACGGGATGTCAGGCTAGCTCATCTCGTGGAAGAAATTATTAAACGACTAGTTGGTTGAGTGAGCTACAGCATCTCAACTTATTATTATTATACGGTTACTATTTACTACTAGGTAGTGTCTCTTCGTGTTCCAGAACTATTTCACTTCTCTGTACTTTTCTATTTGTGCGACAAATTATTATTATTATTATTATAATTATTATAATTACGTTCAGGATAAAACTATGTGTATAATGATGAAATCGAAGGGAACAAAAGCAGTTATACAAGAAGCGAAGGGTCATTAACAAAGCATGTCCCCCTACTTTATTACTCTAAGATGTTTCTAGTTTCATAAGATAACCTAACGTACCTTAAGAGTGATCATATTATTATTGTCAGTGGTGTGTTTGAACAGCAGAAGTATTTTACTACTCCTGCTGCTAAACCTACTTTAGTTTGTAGGGCAAAATTTTACTTTTGTGTCTCTAGTTTCTCTGACCGAGGTGAATGAAGTTTTACTGAAAGCGGTATAGGTCAGAATAGATGCATTGTTTTAAACATTGACAATTCGACGTTAAAGGATACGAAAGAGTTTTGAGTCTCGCCTTAGTGATAGCCCTCGCGCAAATGTTTTCATTTCTTGATCTTAAACTTTATAATAGACATACATACAGTAAAAAACGTAACGGTTGTACTTACACTGCAGTAAAATATAGTTCAGATGTTTGGTCCAATATGCAATCGAATCGAATTTATTCATTAATAAGAAAAAGTATAAGGGAAGAGTCGATCTGCAACGCAAGAATTGATCATCAACGAATTCACTCTCTTCTGATTTCCATCATCCAAATCTATACTTATTTCCCTTATTTTATACTGAATCAATTACAAATCACGACAAAGATTTTATTACTTATTATTTCTTTACAAAGCGTCGGTTATTGCTTATATAGTGTTTGTAAGCCATCTAATAGAACTATAGTGTGTATATTAGTAATTTGCTAAGCCTAGTGTAGTCACGACCCAATATATACATTCGTTTACACTGCGATCTATTCCTACTCTAGTTGTAATAATTAAGTGGTCAATATTAACAAATAGCTTCTTCATGTTCCCTTTTTGTTACTCGTACGTACGTTAAGAGAGTCTCTCAGCTGCATTGTCTACTCCGAAAATTCGTACTTGGAATGAAACGAATGTAAAAAGGCTTAGACAGTGTTTGTTAAGGAAGCGTTGTGACATGATTTTCAGTAGAAAGTACAGTTTAATGTTATTATATATAGACTTATATAGCTACTGGAGGAGGAGGAAGTGTCTGGTGAAATGTGTCTCAATTAATTTTAATAATAATTAGCTTTTGGTTTTGCCTGTCTCCTTTTTTCCTGTTTTTCGTAAATTTCCAAAAGATTTATGTTAAATTGTGAGGGACGCTTCCTCACGAAATCCGTGTTATTACGAATAACGAAAGATATGATTGAATACGTAAATATATGTGACAAACACGAAGAAGAAGTATCAATTATGTTAAGTCGAATACACGACACCGTGACTTTAGTTGTAATGTGACATTGTGTAAGGAACGCTGGTGATGATGAGCATGAGAACATTGTTACGTGCGTTGACTCCTCTAAACTGATGAGAGCGTCCTAATGAGTGAATTATATTATTATTATTTTACGATTTATTATTAAACAAGAAATTTATTCCAACTTCTTATTTTCTCACGTTTTATTTCATTTATTTCGTATTCGCATGCGGTCATAAGTTATTATATTGATTCATCTAATTATACTTCGCACACGCGTCATTTATTCCCTCTTTACTCCTTCGTTCATTTCTGACTTGTTGCAAACGATTCAAAATGTAGGTCGTCTAGATGATAAGATAGCTATATAATCAGCTTAGAATCCTAACTTTGAACTCCTGCTACTACTGAAGCTGCGGTTGAGCAAAATAATTAGCGAAAGGTATAATGTATGAATTACGCAGCCAGAATTAGATCTTGGTGAAGATGAGATGATAGTGACTATGTGACTGTATTTATGAAATGGTGCTGCAAAACGAAATAATAAGCCTCGTTTGTTACGTGTGAGACTGGATTGACCTGACAAAAAGAATGACGAACTGAATGGAATCTTTATTGGAAAGGAAATCGGAGAAAGAGACTTCATAATATTGGTACCTATATTATATACATATACTACCTTTTCTTATTTTTTATAAAAACATAACGTGGAGAGTGGTCCTTGAAGATGAGTCTTGTGATCTTGTGAGCACTTTATCTGATAAAATGTGCACACACGAGATTTATTGTTCGCTCAAAATGCTTTCATCATCATCATCATCCCCGAGTCTCATCGTCAAGTGTCACTCTGTACAAATTATTGAGCCCACACTATTTCTAGGAAACCAGAAGGCTAAACAAAAAGTTACTGCACATAAGAAGTACCAAATTTTATTAATCTTTTACTAAATATGTGTGTGTCTATATATATGAAATATATCTAAGGAAGTGGAACGTACGAGGGTAAACCGGAGCATATTATTACTAAATAGCTATAGCATGTAAAAAAAATTACCGTACAATGTTACCAAGATTTTAGTATTAAATGATGATTAAATATTAAAACACACACACACACATGATACATAAATACACGTGTATAATGGAAGTATTCATTCAAATATTGTAAACTGCCGAGAAACTTAAACAACTTCGTCCTGGATGTCGTGTAATTAAGAAGTACGAACACGAAGAGTATCACTTTTAAAAGGGTTCATCATGGCATTGCTAAATTGTATAAATAAATATTATACCGTGTAGATGAATGCAGTCAAGAAATGTTTTGACCATTTTTGTGTTCAACTTTGGACGACTCTCTCTCTCTCTCATTCTTATTGTCTCATATACATTAATCAAATAACTTTTTTCATATAATCTAATTGGAAACAAATAGTCTTAATACAATAAGATATATTGCATGTTTTCAATCTCTCTAGTTCTATGTTCTAAAATTACTCGTTTTCATTATAATATGATATATAAATGGCTCCTTGAGAGTGAAATAAAGTTTGAATTTTGAATAGAAGTAAAATATATTTGGACTTGTTCTCGTCATGAATGAATAATTGAACTTCTTATAATTTGCATATACGTGTGCTTGTAACTGTAATGAAATTGAGATTTCACTTTTACTCCGAACAAGGTTATATCAATTCTTATATTTTGTTTTATTTCACGTTTTATAATTCCTCCAAGTAGTTCGATCAATAACAAAATATATTTTTGGAAACTGTGCATATATCTATATATAATCTATAAATCTTCTCCTAATTCAAAACAAATTTTTCCGAATCCTTCATGAGTGCTCTCAAAGACAAAAATACCAATTGAAATTTAAAGAGGCTTAAACTGAACTTTTGGCCAATTAAAGGGTTTTGAATGTTTATATGGTTTGCCAGATGCGACTAGGACCAATTCTTCAGAGAATCAGATTTCAGGATTTGATTTTCAGCGTCTTCCATACCCGTAACCTCCGCCACCACCACCGTCTGTTAAATACACAAATTATAATTAGTCATTTATACACAGATGGATTTCGAAGTGTTTTTTAAGTCTACACGTTGACTTACATCCTTTTCCACCGCCAACATATCCGCAAATGTAAACGGGACCTGCGGCTCCTCCTCCACTTCCAGCACCATGTCCCCCACCGCCACCACCCCCTCCGTGACCGTATCCTCCTC
>Ga0194135_10000545_pt1 | contig 22208 bp, 14 predicted proteins | sample LitLau_LLRF_2013_FD_134024 | JGI IMG/M metagenome (GOLD analysis project Ga0194135, IMG submission 134024) | Freshwater sediment microbial communities in response to fracking from North America - Little Laurel Run_MetaG_LLRF_2013 (version 2) | ecosystem: Environmental > Aquatic > Freshwater >...
ATGTCTGAAGATGGCGAGACTTTGTATATCGGGCGATTTCCAATAGGAGAGGACCTAGTCGTCGGAAAAATTCATCCATCCCACAAAGTGGCATACGTTCCATATAAATGGAAGGAAGTTGCTTCATCAACCTACGAAATTTTGGTGGAGTTGAAAAACAAACCGAAGTCGGATTCCTCTCAACCGCATAAGACTGATGTTAAAGTGGACACGCAATCGGATGCGTCATCCTCCATGTTCTCATGAAATATTCTTATGGTGCTATGTTTCTTTGTTTCTTATGTTTCTTTGTGACATCCTTCAGATTACTGAAATATACATGCATACTAACAGCCAGAGGTGAAAAGCATGCCTAATTTTATAACTGATTCGTGATACTTTTGGTACAAAGAGTAATAAAGGGTTGTATTGTTACTTAGAAAAGACAAACCTTTATTTTCACTATCAAAATTAATCGGGAGATTCCAGATTAATAAATAGAAATTAGTTTAGTAAAGACTTCCGAAAAGTTTTCTGTAGTTTTCATATTCAAAATTGGGCGTCAAAAGCCGAGGGAAATTGTACAGGTGGAGGCGCTCGCCGATTAATCATCGCCATAATTCTCACCGCGTCCAAAGCTGCCTCCATTCCTAATTCGAGACTGTACACATTTCCCATAGGCAACTCTTCTTCATCGTAAGACTCGCGAGATGAAGACTCCTCAGTATCGCAAAAATCGCTAGAGTTATTGTTATCGAACACTTTTAGTGTCTGAGCAATTCCAGTGATTTCGTTCTTTGGAACTCTGGTAAGGGCCATCAGTCCATCAGCAGTTACCTATGGTACAAGTAGGATCGTACTTAACACATGGGCCTTTAATTGTAGTCTGAAATTCCATGTAAATATAATTCTTACAAGTCGTAAGGCGCCCTCATGTCCTCTGAAACTAAGTTGTTCTATTCTCAAGTAGGCTAGAACCTTGAAGAAAAACTTGTCGGTGATATTTACTGGCTCTCCATCAGATATTCCGGGGAGATATGGAACTAATTGAAAGTTGGTCAAACCTGGAATTGAGGTAAAACAGACAATGCGTCTATTATTAACTTTTAGTGTACAATTATTAAGTTTCCCATCAAAGAATTGAATTTCAGCTTACATTGCATTTTAACCAACGGCGATTCTTTTCCTAAATTAGTAAGGAACATTTCCTCTGAATTTTCATGGTAGGGCTGCACGGAGAGCGTCGTTAGCTGAGGGATTTTAGCTTGAATGGCCGTAAAGAGTCTGCTCCACTCTTGATCTTCCAACAGAATGTGCAGCGTGAGTGTAGTTAGCGAAGGAAAGATGTCCACCAGCTTCAAAGGCCCCTCGGGAAACATTTCTTCGTGAATGCCCGCATCATGTTCACTCCGGATATGCAACGAACTAACTGTCGATCGAACTGGAGCGTTTCCATCCAAAATACACTTGTCAATGAACCCGACCATCTCAACTTCCGTAATGTTGATCGAGAGATAATCCAGAGTTTTCCACGAAGGATTAACATTCCACGGAGTCATATCAATGTCCATCGTGTCCATAGTCAGCTTCACCTTTAAGTTAAAAACCTAACATGTATCCCTTTTCTGTGCTTTCCACCAATCAATAAACTCTCTTCTCTTTGTTACCTTTTCCAGCGCAGCGAATGGAAAGTTATTCAGGGTCCGACTATTTCCCCACCCCAAAACTGTGCTAAGGGCCGATGTGAAAGGTTGTACAATTGAAGGGCCAAATGTGACCAAAGCAAACTCAAGGAAAGGCCAAGTGACGCCTGTGATTTGTACAAAGGTCCTCGCACTTCCTGCAGCGATTATGAACTTCTTAATTTCCTCCTGAGATGCCTGAAGGTATTCGAATTGGAAAAAGTTTTCCATTTTGAGTTCGAGAGTTCCAAAAACCTCCCCGTGGTTTTGCCGAGAGTTGCACAATAAGCTGAGACTATTCCAACAAGCATTGGAAGTCTCCAGACCCATTGGAGGAGAGAAACTTTCCAGATTTGGATTTGACTCTAAGCACTTGACGAGCGAAACAAAGAAAGCTTCGGTTTGATGTGTCCAAAGGGTTTCTTTTATGCAAAGATGAGCCACGGTTTGAAATACAAGTGGAGGAATCCGAAAAATGGGAAGTTCTCTTAGGCCTTTTTGAAGGAGAGGAACTTTACGTTCGGTAGGCATCATTTCGAAATCTTCTGAATCTGACAATTCATCCATTGCTTCAGCTACAGTTTCCAGTCTCACTGGGCTTGGCTTTGTTCTCGTGCACGGGACGGATGTTTCAAGTACTCCAATTGTGAAACTCTTGAGTGAAGTGAGTTGACAGTAGAAGTTGTACTCTGCTTGGGATTGATATGTTGGATATGATTCCACGTGAAGCTTTTGCATTGTTGGCCCAAATGTCTGGACGAAATCAATTGCTGCAGGTTCTTTGTGAGTCATTCTTAGGTGACAAAATCCGAGAATAAAATTGGAAAGAGGGAGACGTGGAATTCCCATTTCTTTGCTAGTTGATTGGATCACCATGTGGTCCATGAAACTATCGAGATCCAGTGAATTGACGATTACGGGAGACTCGGATAAAATACTTTGAAGAAGTACTGGAGGTGGATTCTCCCACTCAGCCAAAGAAGGACAGGAAACTGACAAGCAGAGATAGTTATCCGGTGCCTTTAAGTATCGAGAGAGGCAGGTGTGAAGGCGCTGTGAGATTAAAGTATTTCAAAATCTACGAATACAAAATCTATAAATTCTTTTCAGAGTTCATTAAAAACGGAGGAGTGATCAGCTTACCCTGGGGCCATGCGCAAAAGACTGAATAATGAAGCATTCCCGTTCCAGGGCCCTGGAGGACCGTCTTTGCCGATCTCGCCTTGCACAGAAAAAGAGCGACATGACGTTAAACAATGAATGAAACCGTCGTCTTACACTTGAAGCTTGTCCCATTTGATCTCGAGAAGAAAGGCGAGTGAGTGAAGAAAATGATGCACTTAAACTTTTCAAGATGGACTGACGAGTAGCAATTTATCTTCACCTGAGACAAGAAGACAACTGAATGCAAGTTGGGTATTATCGATAAGGAAATCTGAGATATTTGAATGCTTTCCATGTTAATAACCTTGCGAGATAATTAAATGACACAGAACTAGAGAAGAGACGATTTTTTCAACGCAATTTAATAATAGATAGATTTCGTAGTTTAACAATAACTAATAGTAATACAAGTACAATGATCATACATGTTGTTTGACAGTTTTTTTACTTTATACAACTCGCTATATCTTTACACATATATGTATTCACATTCTTATATATTTACTGATCATTTACAATTTAATGCAACTGTACGTGTGTGTATCAAATCTGAAGTATGTCCAAACTGTTATAAAGTGGTATTCTCAATATATCATAAAATCATTTCGTAGTAATTAGCCATTTCTATTGATGGGTAAGGACTTCAAAAAGACAATTGTGTAGTCCTGCGATCGAAGTAGATCTTCTAACTTTACGTAAACGTACAATAAAGTGTCGCATAACATTCATGATATTATACGGAAGCAAAAGTACAGCTGAACGAAAGATAAGATTTACCTTTTGAACTATCGAGGACTGGCTGCTTTTTAGCAATAATAAAAACGAAGAAGCATTTCGAATTTACGGAACACGACAACGCGAGTCTCATTTTTGTAATTTCAGGTTGGGTAATAAAACACGGTATCAAAGCGTTTTGATAAAACACGAATGGCGAAGTAAAAGTATACAAGTAAGAAGGAGGGAGGAACATGAAACGGTGGTGGATTTCCAATACTACTTGATCGATTAATTTGTAATCATTTCAAAATATCAGTCTGAAGTTTGTATTAGCGGAATCGCGGAATGATTTTTTATACGTGTCAATTATACATTGTAATTGCTACTAAACTGTAAGGAAGCACCTTAAGGTGGCTAAAATTATTTCATAAATCTGAATTAAAGGTTTCAAACACTTTTCACGCAAGACGAAACAAGTATTGGTTGATGTATTCATGCGCAAGAACTTTTATATCATTAATTAAAGCTTTGTTATCTCCTGACTATACTGGTACTCATCTTCGTGTCTACACTTTCCTTCTGTATTCACGAGACTACTCTCCCAGATAACAATTAATCTTTAATGAGTAATATATTTAGCATAGTATTTCATTAGAGTTAGTATCATTGGGTGTGAAAACTGTGTATGAATCATTAGTCACGCGACATCATCCTCATTGACTCTAAATATTTCCTACTCGAGATGCGATTTACAAAAGTAAAAAATGTCTAAAATCGTCTCCTCATTCGAAAAGTGTCAGAATCTCTCCAGCAATGTTCAACTTAATCTTCAGCAAACCTTGCACATGATTATATTCTGACCGAATCATTCTTTGCTTGTACATGTCAAGTTTACACAGGCTCTGTATATGGTTGCTCTCAAAACTCTGAATCACTCAAATATTTTACTACTTCCGGTATCCTGTCTCGCTCTTGTCTTATATAATATGCGCGTGATCTTCACGAGTTGAGATTTTGGATGCACTTAAAATTTCTTTCAATAATCTGAGGCAGTTGTTTGTATTATTTCGTATGCAGTGATTGATTTGAATTTCGAATATAATAGTTTGATTGATTTGGGTCAGGAATGACAGTGAGGAAAGGAGATGATACCACAGCTTGCGACAAATTCAAATGTTACTAATTCTACTGATAATTATACTTTATAGTTGTAGACTGTTTAAGTGTAAAAGGTGACGCATCAATTATAAGAGCAGTGATAGGTTTCGTTTTTTATACAATTTCGATTTGGTAACATTCCGCTTATCATTTCCAACTTTTTGGTACGAACAGTCCTTTCATTTCCATAATAGGTTTTCTCATTCCTTTCTGCACTCGATTTGAGCAAAGTATAACGATTTATCTTATCAATATACACAATAATTCATGTTTAACTCTACACCATACACTTATAATAAATCAACACTACATCATTTCCTGTCGAAAAGTTGTTTGTAGTCATCTTCCTTCTAAACACAACTTAGAAATGCAGCCAAGCAAATATTTTCTATGTAGCTTTACATATTTCTATCATATCCAAGACGCTTTTGCTTCTTTACTCTTATGCACATCTTATGCCAAGAATAGTTAATGTATAGTTAGTCTTATTACAAGCAGGTTTGCAGCTTCTATCTATGTATGAAACTTTTAACTACTCACTGCGCAAGCATGAAACATTTTTGAAGTTGAGCAGAGATGAAAAATGAAAAAAAAACACAAAACAAACTCACGAGTGTATGTATTATATTGATTGATCTATTTATCAAAGTCTTAGGTTAGGATAACAAAAGTGGATAATAAAACAACATAAAGTACACACATAAATGCACATACGACATACAAATAATATTCTTGCTTGAATTTCGATAAAATAAATAAACAATTGAAGTTTCTCGCTCAAAACTCATACGAACTCAGCGTTTAGCACTGGAAGTTTTGAGAAGTAAAAATAAGAACGGGTGAAACAGATCGTTCAGATCAGTAATTGCATGCATCGATTGCTAAATAAGTCTCGTGAAAGCCACATTATACACATAATAAGATCATTGGAGATGAACGATAGTAAAAACCAAGTCTGATTCTGCTTTACATCTTGTTGCAAGAAGTTCTAAAGCTATTTTAAGTCCAAAAAGGGTAAAAACAACTTAAATATGAACACAGATTGGAAATGGAAAGTAACAAGTGGAGCAGGAAGGAAGGAATCGTACAAATCGTGTCATATACAGTTTATGACAAGTACTCTTCTAAACATCTTTTATACAAACATTTAAGAATTTCTTACTTCTTCACGCTATACCTAGAAATGTTGTTTAATATAGTACTTTGCTTACTCTGCTGTTTACGAGGTCCTCTTAGTTTTCAATATCTCATGGAAGATCGACAAGAAGATTTGTGGCAATCTTCACTTCACAAGAGTTAGTGCAGGAAACATCTATCAACCTACATTAATATTACTACACGCCTATTAAAGTTATACTCAGCACAGCGTGCAGTACACAAATAAGCTACGTTTTTGGCATTGAAACATAAATGAGATACTCAACTTAACTACCCTATAAATCTATAAACGCTTAGAAATAATGCGAATCCTTATTACGAGAAGGAGAAAGTATCCCCAAATCCAATCCAGCATAAAATAGCACGGTTAAGTTGTAAGTCAAGTTTGTATATTCCACACGAATGAGCTTTTTACACACCGTAACACGTTGTTACATAATGTACTTACAAATAAATATATCAATTATTTAAAGATAAAGCAATAAGTTTTTACAACCGATCGTTGCTTGTCTAACTAACATCTAACTATTCTTGCACTTGTTAACTAATAATATTAGTTATATTAGTTTCTCTTCTTGGAATAATATACACATTTACATGCAAATAAATATTAAAATCAATACTGAGAGACCCCCTCCACACACATTACACATATTTTATATATTTTTACATCATATGGAAGAACAACTGACAACGCAACGCAGTTGATATTAAGGAATAAGTTGGAACAAAACTTTAAAACTCTTAATTGTTGGAACAATACACAGCACATCATTAAATGCTGTCGCTGTCATATGTCGCTACGATTACCCTGACGTACCACGAGAGAACTTTTTAAGGAATCGGAATCGATGAGTCAATATTTAATAGTTACACAATCAAATTCTTCTGAGGAAATGTTGACACATAAAGTTAATCTCATCTTAAAAATTCTTTTTTATTCCTGTCTGAGTAATAAAAAGTGTAGAGTGTACGCGGAAACAACAAAAACAGTGAAATAGGAACAACATATTTTCGATTCAGGAAATTGCTCTTCGACTTCCTTCGAGCGTCTTACTTCTTGCTAAATAACTATAAGCTTCTGTTCTACACACACTTATTGCAAAACACTATTTTGCTTTAAGAGCATTGTCGTAGCGTACAAGCGTACCATGCACTCCGCTCGTGGGTGTGTGTGTATACTTCAGAAGACGCAAGTCTTAAAAAAATTAAAAATACTGGCTGAAAGTTACTTATTTACCGTTTACACCGGAGCGGAAAGAAACTTTGAAATATTATAGGAATCTACTAATACACACAGTGTTTGTGTATGCGTGTGTGGTGGAAAATGGAAATGTTTATCTTAGTCCGAGAGTTATTCTTTTCATTGAATGGTTGTATATTTGTAGTTTGTAGAAACTGCGCCGAAATAACTTCGTTGAATTTGTTCAGTTTTTAGAGTTTTGGTTTCCATTTATGATGAAATCCTCAGTCAACACTTATCTTCTATTCAGCTCAATCTTTATGGCTGCAAAAAGAGTACAAATTCACTAGTTACTAAACCCACACCTATTTCTCAGAATGGCAATAGTATTTCCTTATGTACGTACCATCAATAATTTCGGCTTTGATTTTGTACAGTTCTTTCCGAACTTCTTTGAGAATGTCCTGTTTTAGGGACTCCAACTCAGAGTCATATCCGTTCGAACTACCGCCACCATTAACGACTATTCCAGAACTCGTATCCGATCCAGTTCTCTTTCTCTGATTCATTTTGGGTGAAGGCGGAGACTCTTTCATCTTTCCGGCAGTAGTTACTACGGGTTTAGAAGAGTCTTCTTCATCCTGAAATTAAAAAGTTGACTTAGCATACATGACACATAATTAATTGGCATATATGCATATGTATTTAGCAACACTGTATCATTAATCTTCCATACTTGACTGTTCACCGAAGTATTCTGCGAGGGTAAATTCGGAGCAGAATTTTCTTTGACCATAGCCCTCCGTCTGGCTAGAGTTTTAGCCATTTCATCCATCAGCGACGTTCCACCTCCTGCACCGCTCGCGACAGGCGGTGGGGCATCTCCCATTCCGTTATTTCTTCCTCTGAGAGTACCATAAAGACTTCCACTACTTGTGCTTCCGCTGCTGCTGCTGCTCGAAGTACTTGTCGTGCTGATAGCGTCTGGTTGCGGGCGATTTGCTTTCCTCAAATGAGCTTGGGCTAAAGCAGCAGCTAATGAGCCAACTTCTTGGTCTCCCCCTCGAGACAAAGTTCCACCGCTTCCATTCGGCATGGGAGGAGGTGGCGGAGGAGGTCCAGCTGGTCCAGCACTTGTTGGTGGTGGAGGAGGGGGCCCTTGTTGTTGAGCTGGCATTGCGGGTGCCGGAGGTGGAGGCGGTGGTTGTGGGGCAGAATTGTTCCTGTGGTGCCCTGGAGGACCTTGAGGAATTTGTTGCACCATAGCCGGTGGTGGATTAGGACTACTATTAATTGACGGCAGTACTCCTACTGTAAAGAAATTAAGACGTGCTGTAGTCTTTTCCACTTCATTAGCGACACAGTCAAGCAGCAATGAGCAAAACTTTCACTCGCCATGCCTCGCGCAATCAATATAGAGAACTTATTAGCGATGACAAGGCAAAATCAGGTTTTTTTTCAACAAACTTTCTCACAGCCGACACTCAATCTTTTCTTCTTATTCAGCCTTTTCAATTTTCAAGAATAAACTTTCAGACTTTCACTCACTCTGCCATTTAGCATGCTTTCATCTCATTTGGTTTGCTCCACTAACCAATCTTACTATTTACTACGACCGCTGGTATACTATAAACTATTAGCGTCTGTCTATCACCAAAGGCATCTACTTCATCTATTTCAATTTACTTTTGGGCTTAAGACGAGAAAATAGTGTGACAAGTTCCGAACTAAAAGTTAACAATATATCTTGCTAGACTGTTCTCGACTAGTAAAATAATGGTTGGGTCGTTGGGTACTCATACAGGAAAGTTTGTTTGGCTCAAGTTTTCTAGCTGAGAAAGTATAAAGTGCAGTCATTTGGTTGGCACTGTGCCAACAAAGATTGAAAGATCAAAACTATTTTGCCCGAATATAGTCTTTTTGCTTTTAAGCGGAGTCAATAGTCGATAATCATCTCTCTTTCTAAAGGCTGATGACGATGATAGTATTCCTTTCACACACACATACAAACCAAGACACACATCCACCCTCATGCAAAAGTAAAAAAGGGTTTATTGTTGTATTCTCTATTAATCTAATCTCTCCCTTTTTGTGTCTTTTGCATACCTGGTGGTTGATGGGGTGTAGACATTCTTCTTTGTTCAATAATACCTGCTAAATTTTCCCTACCTTGTTGTTGAGGCTGAGACATTCTTCGTTCCGTAATTATCGCGATATCTTCCCTAGTCATTGTTCGATACCCCATGTCTTCTTCATTGATGTGATGGTGATTATTATGGTGGGGGTGGTGGTTATTGTTGTGTGAAGGGGGGTTGTGGTGATTATTCATCGTCGGCGGAGGTCCTGGAGGAGGCCCGGTATTGTTCATCTGCAGTCTTGGTGGCCCTGGAGTTGCATTGTTGAGCGTGTCTACAGCCATCATCATCGAATACGCGAATGCTTCTGCATCGTCTTTACTGCTGAAGTTGAGTCCGTACACTTGCCGATTATCTCTCCACTGGTGAAATGTTGCCGTAGCTTGGTTATACTTTAGACCCTTCAGAATGGAACAATTTATTACGACTTCTTGGTCGTGTAACTTCCTTCCAACCACTCGGTACGTTCCATTCACGACATGCTGGTATATGTGGACTTTCGACAGCCCCGATGAACTTCCACTGGGCACCCACTTCTTGTTTGCTTCGTCATATATCATGACCGAAGCGCGGGCGGACGCGATACTCTGCTCACTGCGAATTAGAACAAATCAAAGAATTAGAATTAGAACAAAATTCAGAAATCTTGGCATTATTTTGTCATTTAGCGAGTCTGCATGGATCATTCGTTGCTGTCATGCATGTAACATTAACGACCCATTTCTCAGTGCTTTGTACGCTTGTTTGAACTTCAAACCTTCCTCAGTAATAGTAATAATGCGATTGTGGTTCGAACGAAGAAGCCATTTAAAAAGATCAATCTATAAGTGGTTTTAGTCATTCAGAATCACGCCACATAATTATGAGAAGGGGAGGCTTAATAGTAAATGAGATAAAAGACTGCCTATCCGTATCAAAATCGATTTATATTTCGGCATTAACTGCTGCGCCCACGAGTAATAATATTACGGAGAGAGAGTTCAGAATTCAGAAAGCTGCAGCAGCATTGCCAACAAACAACCACCACCCAAGTTGGAAAAAGTGGTTTTGAGTTCTGTCGATAGCGTTCTTGAGCTTTGAGCTCTCTGCCTTGCCTACCTTCATTTCTTTCATGAGCATAAAAATGATTTAGATCATTACTGGCACATTATCTCACGAGAAGAAAAATGTGCTGTGGCTGACAAAGCAAACCATCATCAAATAAGTAGCAGTGAACTATAAACCCTTCTGGCTAACCATGAGACATTACACAGGAAGTATATATACGAAGAGAAGACCTGCAAGAAATATAAACCTAGTGTGTCCTGAATAAACTATGCAGCTCACTACAATTGATCTATACGCCCTACTTATTGCTTTCCTTTCACCATTACTTTCCTTCTAATAGAAATGTTCTTCGTGTTCTGCATGCAGATTCACTTGTACAATTTGTGTACTTCCACTCCCATTCCGCACCATCATCGTCATCGGAAGCTCGTGGCTCAGTTGCATTTCCATAAAAGCTTTAATCTAATGCGCCTGGAGCCTGAATACGAAATGTTCATCATGTATGTATACCTATTATCCATTATTGCTATCTCTCTAGTGCATAAAGCTCGAGCGATTTAGTTAGAAACCTTTTTAGGACTTGAATATTCAATATTTCTCCAAAGAATTTGAAATTAATGCTAATCTATAATCTTTCAATCTACCATTTTTCACTTCTTCATTTTCATTTCGACGCTGAGCGTTTACAGCACGCATACTACCGAAGAAACAACGCTCCAAATACTCCTCATTTCACAAAAAAAACGTCTGAAGACTTGCAGTATTAAAAATTGTGTGCGCTTTTCAAATTAAAAAAAAAGTAAGTCGTTGAAAACCTATTGAAAGAAGTTTACAATTAAAACTTGTAATCGAATTATCGAATATATGCTTATTTCTATGTATATCTGACATCTTGCTTAAACATCATCTTTAATGAATTTGCCACAGCAAACTCTGTGGTTCAGATTAAATGCCATACAGAATGAAAGGTCAATATTGATGTTACATAGTGCTTAAGATGCATAGTAAATTATTCCTCGATAACATTCTAGCATGCCGTACACAACACTCTCACTCTCGTGAAAACATATAACACTGGAATTATTTCTAGAAAGAACAACTGTAAGCTCGTATTCATGTTCAAGTAATTACACCCAGATATGTAAGGTCAGGCATACAACTTTCCTACCTCTTTCACCCGAAAAGTTAACTAAACCATAGGTGGGCTCAATCTTAATTCCGTGTTTCTCATGAAAGCCTTGCTCTGCTTGTTTGCTTACAGTAAATATATAACATAACACCACCTAATCGAACCAAAGGCTTAGTCTAGAAGTCTAGAAGTGTTAGAAGTACTGGAATATAAATATAAAGTCTGTAGCCGACTAGCAGGAGACTCAACCCTACATCAATTAGAATATTCTCAAACAGAGCACACACTACGCATGGTGCAAGTGTACGCAATGTACTGAATAAATCAATAATTACGGTCTACAACGAGCCACAGCATTCATATTTTAAATATGCTGCTGCTATCTTCTTGTTGTGTTGAGCCAAGCTGAAATACAATCTGTCCAGGATTTCAATTTCCATTTCAAGTATTGTAAGCACAAACTTGGTATTACTTACTCGCAAGTATATCGTATACGCTTCGTACTTTACTTTATTGGGAGAGATATAGGATTCAAACTATGCTAAGCAGCAAGTGACTAAAAAGGATGAGAACATGAGACAAAACTGTTGTTAAAGTTGTTCGTGCCTTCCTGTCTGTGCGCATCTCGGAGTCGTTAATAAGATAAGAAAAGCCATAAATAGATGCTCTCAGCCTGTACTCATACTCATACAACTTGTCCTTCAAACCATTCAAACACTTAAAGATTTAGAAAAACATACAAGAGAAGAACAGCTGACAGGAGTTACATATTGCTTGTGTAAATATACTTCTAACGCACAATCAGAATATTTACAAATCTTTTCTCAAACACATCTCGCCACCTTGCCTCACTCCTAGGCTAACATAAGTCATATGCATGCCTGCATATACACAAATACCATTCGCAAGCACATGTTGCTAATATTGCTAAACTTCAGATGCCTCGGATTTCCAGTGTGGATGTGAAAAAAGCTGATCTGTAAAACAGTAAATTAGAAATGCAGAGAGGCACTTATAAATGTCATCCTTAAGTATTCCTGTGCAACTACTAAGGCAAACGATGATGAAAAGTCCCATGAGACACGTCTCATGATTTTCCTTCTTCAAGTCATAATTCATCATCATAAAGCTGAAGAGATGATCATTCCCGACTTCCTAGTTTCCATACATAGTAGAATATGAATCATTCCGTGCACACATGTGCTAGTAAACACATGATGTTACACTCTCTTTCAAAAGACGACATTTCACTTTCATCTTTCCTTACATTTCCTCTCACTGTCGGATAGATACTGCATAGAACTCACCAACCAAGTGTCTGACTTCAAGAGATTATGCAACACTCCCATTATGCGCAGGCAAACCAAAAACGAAAAACCACAAACCAAACAATCTAATGCAAGTTGTTCCATTAAGAAACTGCCTGATTAAGAATACGAATGGGTTAGAATTCTGAAAGGAGACAGGAATCACACTGTAGGGAATTTATGCAAGTTATAATTTCGAAACTCATTTCCCACAGGTGATCAAAATGATTAAAATAAAAATACAAAACAATATAATCTATAGCTGGTAATTAATATTTCTTTTTGGTATGTGATTATTTGAGGCAGGCAAAGTCAGCTAAAACTCTGAAAGCCCAGCTGTCTAATACTATTGGAAATCTTGTGCCTGCAGAGTACGAACCTTGAAGCAGTGCAGGCAACCATCTCATATGAAATTTATTTCATCCTAGCCTTGTTCTAGAGCGAACAATTTACGGCAGATGCCTAACCAGGTGGTGGTTCGTGGTACTTATTGTTAGGTAGTTCAAAGTACGACACCATTTTTCAGAGAAACAAACTCTCTTTCACGAACTTCTCACAAGTAAATCTTACTGAGAGAAGAAGAAGCTCTTATGTCCCAATGTTTGTAGGAACGGAAAGAGCAGGCACGGCACGAGTCTTTCTCAGTTTGCTATCTTATTTCAAAGGCAGACGAAAGGAGGGTGCACCCTTCCATCCCTTTTACCGTAAAGTCTTCTTTAACCTTATGGAGAAGATATTGACTCATTTCATTGCATAATAGTCTCTATAACATAGAAGCTTGTATATAGCTACTTTTACGATGAAATCTTCTATGTGACCGAATAGTTCAAGTACTTGTGTCCTGAGCTACTGAAATATTTGATCCAAAATGTCATGCATGCACCCTATTCAAAGACAGTGCTGCTGGAGCAACTGGAAGGTTTTCTTCGTCAAAGATAAAAATGCCTTTCGCTAGTACGACCGCATCACATCTCTCTCGAGTAAAATGTAGCAAGCAGTATTCTGCGTGACCATGTGTGAACATCCATCCATGAAAGACTCACTTTCTTCAACACACCCAATCGCACACACACAATATGACTTCTCAGCTATTTCGCTTCAATTTCCATTTGCTCAGCAAGATAAATACACATTCCATACAAATGTACTTTAAACTAAATAACCGCAGCTCATGGTAATCAATCCAAAACACAACTAGAACATCAAGAAATGAAAGAAAAGTAAAAGGACTACCCACATCATCCATACTATTAATGTTTGGTACATAGTTACATAGAAGCATTACAGATAAGAATAAGAGTAACTATAAGAGTAATAATAAGTGCAACTTATTACTTTAAAATTGTTACATTGAAAGATTGCAACCAAATACTGTAGTGTTCAACCACAAGAAAGACTCTTCGCATATAATAAAAGTTAAAACAAACCCGTGCTTGTTTTTTAAGTGACAGGAATTATCATAAGCTTGAGAGTGGGAGATTGGAGTATAGTCAGTATAGCATTGGACAGAAAACGAAGCACACCACAAATAAGACTGAAACATGTCATCCTTTAGCAATGATATGATAGTCTCTTCTCTTCATGCAGCCTCATAAAATATTCATTTTGACAATTTGACATTCACATCTCACATCGCATTACACAACATGAGTACTCATTGTCCCCAAGGATGGCTACGCTTAGTCAACAAAGAAATGTGAAGTATATTACCAACTTAGAGGATTCTAGCTCTATGGCCATGCTGGTACCTGAATTGTATCATCATCGATAGTAGGGTAGTTGATGTTGAAATGGTTTAAAAGTTAATTAAACATATAAACACCACAAATTCGTATTTTGTGCGTTTCATATTTCTAACAAGCCTAACGAGACAATCCATCATTTTTCGGTATATTTTTGTACGTCCTCACTAACTCCAACGACAACTGTGTCATTCGCCATGTATACTTCATCCTCATATCGCACTTAGCACACGCAGCGTTATGTTTGCATGTCCCATCATGAAGATCGAATGATCCAATAATGGAGAATGCTGAATATTTTAATGCTACAATCATCACTGCATTTAATTATTAATATTAATGCTGCACAATTCTTTACAATCATTCACGCATTTGAGATGTAGTCTTAAAGAACTCGAGTTCTTGCATTCGATTTAAGTCATCATCTAGTCAAGTAGCACTTGATGAATGGATTTAATATTTCCGTTATTTAACAACTTTAATCTTCGCTATATTTCTATCTACATGCTTCTGGCATACATATTTGCTCTTATACTTAAAGAAGTTTATAGTATGTCGACTTCAGGTGAAGACTTTACACTGATGCTGCCGGCTGAACTTCCAGCAAAAAAACAGAATTCTAAGAAACACAAACGTAAACTTGTGAAACTTCGTTACAATCTTTAAAACGGAGTTAAGTATGCAAGGACTCGTCATCTGACCCCCTACCTAAACTACATTATACAGTCCTATACAAAAATAATAAGGTTAAAAACACAAAATAGCTAAATCGCTGATGTCGCTGAATGTTTAATCACAATGGAAATTTTAATTACTGCACACTTTCACATCACACATACATCATACCATTGAAAATCAGTGTGTACCTTTGCCATTGGTCAAATAGAGAATCAACATTCACTGATTCACTGGCCAGACTGAACTATATATTTGACAATACGAGGTGTAAGTTTTATTTCGTTTTTTCTGGTAGTAGATTTAGATTAATGTTGCAGGCTGGAATTAGTAAATTGGAACGCGACGGGAGTTAACCCCTTCGTTGCTGAAGTTTGTATTTTAGTGATTAAAAGTCAAAATGGATTTTACTTTCCCCCTTCATTCATGTCACTTCATCTATATTTATTCGACATTTCCTCTTACTGCGGCACTCGCGTACAGCTACTCACAGTTAGGATATAATAAACAGTATTTCAAGTCCGTCCATATTCAGGGTACACGGCATATGATTTCCTGAAGTCATTTCTCTCGTAAAAAGTGAAAAGTGCGTTTTAGTTGTAAGTAGAAGCGCCAGAAAGCGAACACTAATGGTCTCATTCAGCGACTCAATCCCGGTCGTACAATAATTGAATTTGAATATATGAAATTGCACATTCAATTTAAAGACAATTTAATATCAATGACATTATTTTTGTTTCTTTTCTTTGGGCTAAGAAGATATTTGGATTACACGTATTATACTGTGAGATTTTTTCGACTATTCATAGGCCAAGATATATTACGACAATTTTAAAATAGAAAACCTGCAAAGAGTTAAAAATTTGCGAATATTTGCTATATTGCTTCTAATGGCCCTCTATTATCACTTGTGAGGTTTGTTTTAGTCACGCAATCGTCCAACAACTTCCTTCAATGCTAAATAAAATATTCTGATAAGCCACGCATTATACCGGACAGGATTTAGCAATTACAAACGACAAGTAGGGTAGCTTCCAGATGCGCTAATAATAGTAGAGCGAAGGGAGCTCATCATGCACACAGTGTATAAGTGTATACAGAGTGACATATAAAATGGATATCCCCTTTCCAGCGAAGATGACTCATGCCTCATAGACAACTCATAGTCAGTCAGACTTATTAATTCGAATGCTTGGAATTAGGAATCCTTTTGGCACACTAAAGCGTGACTAGCTACGAACTTTGAACATTACTGGAACATTTGTATAGAGATGAAAACATACCTAGGTTTCAAAAGTGTTCGAATTCTTGCTATCATTTTATTGCATTTTAAAATTTAGCGATTTGAATTTACTGTATTAAATAATACTTTCACCGATTTAGTCACATTGTACTTAATGAGTCACTGAGTTAAGTCATTGATCCGCTTTCTTCATCGTGAGAATCAATTTAGTGCATTTACATTTTACATGAGAAGATGTTTGATGCCTTTGACATGGAAGTAAAAATGAGTTCAATAAAAAAAGTGTAATACTACAATCAACACCGATTTTTTACAACAAAAATTACGCTAACTTGCCGTCTAATAAAGGTTGCGAATATCCAAGTCCCTCACATGTGGTTAACAGATTGTTTAGTCATTGCCTTTCACAGCCTCTAATAGTCCATTCACTCTATTCACAATTCACTTTCCATTTCAAATGCGTCAATACACTTTTACTTTAGCACTAATTATACTATACTAATTATGTCACTATCGATGGCCCACTAGACTTTGCCATTATATCATATCGCGACACATTTTTTCACATTCTTATCATCATTATACACAAAATTGTATTAAGTAGTTAAATCCAAGCAATGAGACCTGAGGCTAATTGGTTCATATTTTAGTTTTAATGGCATTAAATAGTGTACTTATTGTTAGCACGCGTGCTTCATTTAATTTCGTCAATTAACATTGCAATAAAATTTAAACTACGACGGGCTCAAGCCATACAGGCTCAATCGCAGTTATCGGCCTTATCGGTAGACAATTCATGCAATTTCTAAATGTCTGCATTGCAGGAACAATACTGATTATAACTAGAGACACAGACAACAAAGGGATTTTTCTTTCATCAAGCATCATTTCTCCTTTCGTTTAATTTAATACACTACCTGATATACTACGAAAGAGCATGAAAATTCTTGTTATCACCCACACAAGTTGTAAATTGATTGATCGAGGAAGAGGAGAAACTAATTCGCTGCCAATTTAATTTCCGGTTTGAAGATGAAAAACTCCAGTGTTAGTAAATAGTGATTTACGACAGAAGACAGACGAAGACGAGCAAGAGCGAAAAAGTAGCTACTTGCTACGTACAAAACAGAGATAACAGAGGCAAAAAATAGGAAATTAGGATGAAGGTACAGAAGAAGTATTCTATATTTATATTCTTTAAGTCTATATCTACCATGCAGGATTTCTATAGGATGGATAGTAAGTGTTAAGGTAGTGACAGCGTGGACAGAGAAAGTACATTGAACAGCCGAATTCGGTTTTTTCCTTAGTTTCTGGAGGGCAGTGACTGAAGAAAGAGTTGAATCAAGAAGAAGAACCTAAAGGACATCATGGATGATGCTCTACTTCTTGTGCTATTTTGTATACTCGTATTACTCGTGAACACTTTCCTATCTCAGCAGACGCAGTTTTTTCCATGCACTTCTCTTAACTAGTAAGGCTAAGCTGAGAATTCCAGTTCTTCCACACATTCGATTTCATTCAAGACTACAATTCCATATTCTACAGATTACACACACTTCTGTTGTGAGCGAAGGAATTCAGAAAGCTCTTTTCAACTCTCTCTCTCCGTCGTCGTTCTTTCATATGATACGGTTTCCTCGGGTTTGTCTCCCACATGCTCCATGAAAGATCGCACAGAAAGAACCGAAAGTGGAACTTTTACATTTTACTACACACACACACACACACATTGAGTGAGGTATAGTCTGCCTGAGCATGGGAAAAGACGGTGAACATGGAAGGGAGGCAGCTTGTTCCCCTAATTCGACGGAAGCAAATCTTTCTCTTCTTCTGCTCTCCCGAGAAAGATCCCGAATCCCCGAAATCGGTTCAAGGCACCACCACCACCACCGGTTAGGCCTAACTGAGGGTGGGTGGGACATTGACCGACCGATCAATGCCATGGGATCGCATGGCAGAACTACTATAAAGGCAATGCCCTACTACTCAAAACATTACTCACTTACACATTTAGACACCTTTCTTGGGCCCTTCCTACAGTTCCCATACACCCGTATCATCTCCCTACACGCCCTCTCGCAATCTACTATAACTCTGTTTATTCCTAGCCATTTTTAATACTTACATTATGTTCTGTTTACAATATCAATATGCTGATGATGCACAAGTTCTGTCTTTGAGAGCACTCGAACTCTCAAATATTAGCTTACTAGATACTTGACTCTGATGATGACGAAGAACAGGAAATCAAAGATGATCATTAGTATATGTGTTGAATTGAACTGAGCCTTACCTCATTTTGTTGCTGATGTTCGATATCCAATGAAATGATCAATTTACTACCGCTCGGCGCTCCCGATCTAACACACTTTAACGCTCCTCGGTGCACACGCAGGCAACTTAATTGTCGTCCACTTAATGGAGCTAAAAACACCACAAACACTTTCAGACAGACTTCTAGTTGAAATCACTTAATTGAAGTCACTTGACTTGAGGCCACTTCCGCTGTCATGAACAACACAACAACACTTCTGAGGACTCAAAATCACTTGTATTTGGCTGTAGACTGGTCAAATCCAATTAGTTCATTTCCAAGATTTAACTAATAGTCCATAACCGCTGGGAGTGAAATATTCCCATGTAGAAACCATCAATCACCGTCACGATTTGGCTCACAACTTCTTTCTAAATAATAAAAAAAGCCCAAATTAAATTACTTTCAACCAAGTTCCTCCTTTTCTATTTCGCACAATTCAATCGATATTTGCTTGAGTCATCATCTCACTCAGCCATCATACAAAGTCAATCGCCATCGCCCACCACATACGATACAATACACACACAGGCAAAGCGTTGTTTTAAATTACATACACACTGCCTATTCGTGCTTGTCCATCCTCCGTCCGCAAAACCACAGGCAAACCAAACTGTACCAAATGAGCAACCAGTTGGGAGTTATCAAAATAATATCAATTTCAGTAAACCTAACCTAATTGAAACCCCAAAAGTAACTAAATTTCAGCACATACACGAAATAAACGCACAGACAATGAACATTTGACATTTAACCACTTCTGAAGGAAGGATGTACGATAAAGCTCATGCATAAATAACCTATTAACTAACTATTAACTACACTGACTGACTAGGACTACGACTACACATCCCATTCCATACAAATACAAACACTTTGACTTTAGTAAACACACTTTCAACATTCACTCGTCGTCCCTGCGTAGCTTGTGCTCAGCTTGAAAATTAACTTAATGAGTTCTCTCTCATAAATAATGCTCCGTGTCCGTCATGTTAAATAAGTAAAACACTAAACACATTTTTATTCATGGAACAAACACTCCTGCTTTCAACTCCACAAGCGCACTGGGAGATTAAACTACTAAGCACATTAAAAATGACAACTCTCTGTGTAGTAGTGTGTACGATTAACTTTAATCAGCCTACGTCAAACTCCAAAAGACAAACACACAAGAGACAATAACCTCTCATCCCTAAACAGCGGCGCTCCAATGCTTATCATCATCTCTGGCCATATAGTCAAAACATAAACACAACTAAAAACCACTTTTAACGCGGCGCTTCACATCGAAACACAATTATTTCTCTGCCTCTGCACTGTCTGCACAAAAAACTGCTCGTAAACCTCAATTACTCACAATATACCTACTAAACATGTTAAATTCAAAATTGTAAACCAACCTTGACACCTCCAAATGATGACATTAATTAATTCTAAACTGTATTACATATAAATAAATAAACAAATAAACCACACTCGCTTTCAAAAGCGCCGTCGTCGATGTAGTTGATGTCAACAAACAAGAAATCAATGATGGCCAGCGTAATAAAGTCAAAAAGCATTTAAAATTTTGAAAAAAGTACTTACACTTCCTTGCCCCCCGTTCTCCACGACACTTTGGACAACAATAATAGGCGAAGTTTCCAACAATCGGGGGAGGTAACAATGGTAAATCTGGAATTGGTTTCACGGTTTTTAGCTTGTGTGTGTCCACACTACCACCACCCACAACAACAAACACGACGACGAGAGGAAGGAAGGGACTTTTGTGGAGGTGTTTAAAAGAAGAAGTGGAGAAAACAATGCGAGGAGAACTTCTTCATCCTCCTCCGTCCGACTCTTCGTGCACTCTGAAAAAAGTCACCACAAAAAACGAACTATTGACGAGAGCAAAGACTCAGGACGAGAGACTCAGAGAGACTCAAGAGATGATGAGGTGGTGGTGGTGGTGGTGGCGAGTTGCCTCAAGGAAGTTCAGTCGCTCAATGCAACTCCCTAAAAGTTGGAACCGACTCTCCGTCAAACTCTTTCACGCACTATCAGCAGAGGCCAGTGTGGACGTTCACAAAGAACACTTCCCATCACAGCTAACTAATCACAATCGTACGAATAGTACGAAATGATAAGCCGCAACATGAATGTATGGACTACTATGGACTATGATGGACAGTGGACAGTGTATGGAGTATATAGGGACATCATGGACAGTATGATTAGTAGAGTAGACTCACCTGTCTCATTTTGTATCTCCACTCTATTATTATTATTATTGGCCAGTGTGCACTGTGATTGTTGGTTTAGTCAATAGTTGACTTTTATTCGTTCAGCCTCAGAGAAGGTGTCTCTGTAGTGTAGACTAGTGTAGAGATAGTTGATTTGCATTTCGATACGGAATATAAAAAAGGATTGGGATTGTATGTAGTACCTAGCTCGTGTAAAATTGACTCTGTGATTTTTCTGGGGATTTTTACGAGATTACTATTATGCATGTCCGCTTGAGTCATGTGGATTCTTAATTTCAGGTAGATAGATGATGGATAAATGTGTGTGCATGAGATGAGGTATTATTATAGTGACTGTGACTGTGTGTACCCCTCAATCAGTGCAAGATTGGAGGGTGTCTTTGATAGCTTTGCTAAACGAGACAAGGTACATGTAGATTATATAGATGACACACACGTAGGGTACAAATCGTATAATACACGTACAGTGCAGAATGGTTAGGTAATAAACAAGTCAAGTGTAAGGTAAAGATGGCTTTGGATAGTGTGGTGTGAATATTAGCAAAAGGAAACTCGTAATTTAGATTATTCTAGCTTGTTCTAGGTGCATTACTTTGTGATATATATGTTGTTGGTTGGTGCACTAGAGAGGTATCGTTTACAGGTAAGAGTAAATAGATGTGCTATCCATATCCGTGAAAATATGATTGTCTTGTGCTCATTGTGTAATGCATTATTGTTTTCTTTGCCCTTCCTATGAATCAGCATAATAACTATTTTTGAAAGAATCATTTCGCGAATGAGTCAATGTGAATCGTCAGAGCTTCCATTAACATACAACAACATATCCTGTTCAAGATTCCTAACATAATAGACTAGTCCTCGAAGCCCGTGAAACGGCCTCGCATAAAGGGACAACATAATATAATTTAGACTTGTATGAGTTACTCTCGGCCCAATGGAATATCCCTCTGACCCGTGGAATATCCCTGGGGCCCGTGGAATATCCCTCGGACCCGTGGAATATCCCTCGGACCCGTGGAATATCCCTCGGACCCGTAGAATATCCCTCGGGCCCGTGGAATATCCCTCGGACCCGAGGAATATCCCTCGGACCCGAGGAATATCCCTCGGACCCGTGGAATATCCCTAGGACCCGTGGAATATCCCTCGGACCCGTGGAATATCCCTCGGCCCCATGGAATATCCCTCGGACCCGTGGAATACCCCTAGGGCCAGTTTAATATCCCTCGGACCCGTGGAATACCCCTAGGGCCCGTTTAATATCCCTCGGACCCGTGGAATACCCCTAGGGCCCGTTTAATATCCCTCGGACCCGTGGAATACCCC
>Ga0194135_10000546_pt1 | contig 22131 bp, 20 predicted proteins | sample LitLau_LLRF_2013_FD_134024 | JGI IMG/M metagenome (GOLD analysis project Ga0194135, IMG submission 134024) | Freshwater sediment microbial communities in response to fracking from North America - Little Laurel Run_MetaG_LLRF_2013 (version 2) | ecosystem: Environmental > Aquatic > Freshwater >...
CCCCACACTGGCGCACAATACATCATAACTGATCGGACTAACGACTCAAATAGACTGCTTCTACTATAAAATGTTTTCATTCTAGATTTGAAATATAATTCGAACAATTGATTTAAAGCTAGTCATGCAGCAGTAGCATACTAAGTCGCATTCTTCTTCGTCGGTAATAATAAGAAACGCAGCGTACTATTTAAAAAAATATCTACCAAAAGCTCCATCATCTTTTATTCAGTTGCTCTAACGGTGGTGGTGTGTAGAAATAAAGAACATTTTTCTAATGAGTCTCTCATCCCTGATCTCTAGAAGTCGATTTATGCTTCTTATCTGATAGTAGTAAGCTTATATGCGAGTTCTAAGTTAGAACAAGAGTACAATAAACTCACATTGCATTCGCACGAATAAGCTTATCATCAAACTACATTTTAGCAAACATGAGCTCTATATACCCTGGGCCATGAGAAAATCACTAACAACATCCCATTTTCTTTTCATCTTGATCAGAAGAACACAAGATTTAAGCTGTAAATTAAAAGAGTAAAAATTGCAAATTAAAAAATTGCACAAACCTGCTCGGCAAGGGTCACACAGTCACGACGAACTGGCGAATCTCTCCTCTCCAGTCTCTTCTTCTTCTTCTTCTACAGTGAATTCTCCGATAATGATAAATTCTTCAAAACTCGTTTAACAATCCACAAAATCTTTTGAACACACTCAATGAAGTCTTTCTGCACTAAAATCTCCAAAACAATAAAAATCCTTCTTTATAAATTTTTTTATAAAAATCCACGAAACTATTCACACAAGCTATTTAAAAAATTAACCTCTGGCACATTCCACTTATTAAGTTACTGTCTCTAAATTCTTATTAGACACCGTTTGAGTACTTTTTACTTTCTGCACGATCTACAATTAACTTTTACTATATAACTAAAGAGGTTTTTCAATGCACAACTTGATTAAACTTTCTTTATTACTTGTGTTCTGTATTCTTATTCGTATGTTCACTTGAGGAAGGTTGAGACTGGTGTGAACTGTATGAGATATTTTCTACATACACCACCACAAACACCGGCTTCTGTATTTTCACACTCCTCACTCACAGCGAATATTTTTGCGTGATGATTTCACTAAAAATCAGAGTTCAATTGAATTATAATTGCAAAACAAGTAACTGAATCTTCTTATTAACAAGGAATATTATACACTCACGGATGGTTGGTGAGCAAAAAAAGATATTACTATTGTTGAATATGAAGAAGTTGAGGGTAAGTTGAGACAGGCGAGGAGTTCTCTGGAAGTCCGTCTGCCTTTCAGCCTGACTTGTTGGTGAAGACTGACGAGGACTCGTCTTCACTTGTGTCAGTCGCACGCGACCACCACTACCACCACCACAACCAAGTCTTATATATATTCTTCTTCGTCCTTCTCACAAGAAGAAGAAGAAGACGAAGACGAAGACTTTTAAAGCCTTCTTCAACAAGTCTTAATTCTCGTTCACAAGACAATATGTGATGATGATGATGATGATGATGGTCTCCTGCTGCATTCAGACGAAGAACAATTCCTAATGCAGAGTCCAATTCTTCGTATGAGGAAGAAAATCTTTAAATATAAAAGTAATGACTTCATTCTTCTAAATGTGTGTATGTGTGTGTTTGCAGACTCATCGTTTAGAGGTTTAAATGACTTGATGACATTGATGTTCCGTGATGGCATTTCAAAAATATCACGGGATGTGTGTTGTTTCTTATTATTATTGTTTATCATCATGTAGCATTGTTACGTAAGATTTTAAGATGTACAATGTGCAATTAAATCATTTATTACAAGGAACTATCTCTGTAAAAGCTTATCGTCTGATAGATTTCATAGTTCTTTCATTTGTAGTATTGCTTTATGTTGCAGAGTAAAATCTGAAGTTGGAATGGAAAAATGTTAACGTGGAGATATTGTGGCTTTTAAAAACTCTTTTTGGTGTATTGGTTCTATTGTGCAAACGCTCAGGCATAGTATAATCCTTACTGTAACTTGCAGAGTTAGAGTTGCAATAATACACGTATGATTTTAAACTTCACTACATTACTAGTAATCAGTAATCATAATAATGTATGATATGCTGTACTGATGACGAGGGGATAAGATTTGATAATATTGCGTGCAAATGATAATACCAAAGGAGATCTTCATGCATTAATGTTTATGGCACTAAATGAGTAGTTTTCAAACTTCTCTGAAATTCAATTGAAAATTCTCTTTTCGAATTAGTAGTGAAAAATTAGATTTTGAAAACATTGCATGGTATTTTAAAACTTAAATCTAATCAGGTACCTAAATGACATTATGATGCGAAACAAATAGTCGTGTTATAAGTATATTGTAAATTCAGGAGAGTTTTAGAATTAGGATTTAGGGAGGCTTGAAACGTATGTAGCACCTCTGTACAACAGAAATATTAACAAGAGCAGGTAGATACGTACAGCAAGAGATCAGCGTTATTCATCTCCTGATTCCATGCTCAGCATTAGATTCAATTAATTAACCATCCAAGAGAGAGGGAAGGAATGATAGAAGCTCCAGAAATCTCTTCGAAATTCGTAGTAAGAATAAGCTTTAGACACATAACGACAGCAGGGATGAAATCGTGACGTTAATTACCTACTAAGCGACCTTTGTTCGTCTGTTTTTACATGCAACTCATGTAGCCTTCGGGAACTGCGAGGAGATTGAAAATATTGAAATGCTCTCATTAATCCATCTTAAAAGGTGTCTTCCCATTTTATGTCAGAAAAGTCTCAGCAGGGATTCTCGCAGAGTTTACAAGTTGAACCTTGTGCTTGTCATGTTGCAGGGCTTCTTTCTTTTTGCTCAGCTAGATAATTTCATTTTTATTGCTGCAGTATGACTGTAATATGCAGTACTATTGCATTAATGTTACACAACCTGAATCATTTACTCGTTCTGTTTTGTGGTCATAAACCTTCTTAATCTTTCTACTAAAAAATGAATAAGCTACATAATATGTGAAAGCATGGTAGTGTTGCCAGGTCCTGGATTCTGACGGCTGGTCTAACTATAACTTTAAGTAAACTTAATTATTAGTGAACTGATTAGGAGTACACACAAGCCAATGACGAATTAAGGGTTAAAGAGCCCATCGAAAGAAAATGCGTCATTTTATGCAATGAAGTCTCTGCATTTTGTGCTACATACCCCTCACATTAATTCTCGACCTGCAAGAGGTCTTGCTGCAGATATTTATGATTACTAATTTAACCTACAAAAATTTAACTTTATGCCCATATGTGAGGGTTACAATTTTATGCGCAAGCCCAGGTCACAAGGTTCCAGGTGAGAATGAAGAACAGTCACATGATGAAAATATACTAAAGCCATCAGCATGCATCATTATCTGAAATGCTAAGAATCGTAGCCCTTAATAAATTGGTCCAAAGGTAACAGGGATTGAGTTTGACGGGATTTTTAAATACTTTTAAATACGAGCATTTCCAGATACTGAGTTCTTTGAATTTATCTGGCTAAATCGCGAATAACATTTCCTTATATATTTTGAGTCGCAGTTTTTACACTTCTGAAGCTTTATTTCGTGGTGAACTTAACTAGTAAAAGATATAATATAGTTTTCTTTAACTAATCAATACTCTGGCAATTTATTATTGACTCTTAAGTTGAATGGTCTTAAAATGATGAGACAATTTTTTATAACTCAACTCCAGATTATAATCGAAGTCTACATATTTTTATTGATGTTCTACGAGCAAAAAATGATGCCCAAACCGGTGGAATCATTTATTTACTAGTTCTGCTGGAGCTTCTTCTTCAAAGATTCTGGCATTTCTGGTGGTGGAGGTCTCGGCAACGCTATAAAAATAGATTAAATACAATGCAATTGGGGAAAAGTACTTTACAAATTAGACAGTTAAAGTGCTGATGACTTATTGGCTTACCAAGGGCGACTTTCACAGCATCATAAATGAACCATTGAGCGGCAGTCAAGGTACCAATCATGATAATCCTAGCCACTAGTCCCTTCCAGAGACCCATGAAACCAAGTTCCCTCACAATGTCGCCAGCAGAGCTTCCCTTAGCTTGGTTGAGTTTAGAAACAACAGTGTCAGCTGGGTGAGACACGATGGCACAGAACACACCAGCAATGTAACCAGCAGTGAATGTTACAACAAGCTGTTCGCTCTTAGTGCAGTCTGCTCGTGGCTTAGGAACGACGTACCTTAATGTAAAAAAAGGAGTTAAATTAGAAACATATTTTATGCAAAACATACTCTGATACAGTTCCAGTGTCACTTACTTGTACAACAATTCAACGGTTCTTTCAAAGCAAGCAAATTTCATCATTGTGTATGGAATCTGTCGCATCCACAATGGGACCAGTGATTTGTAGAATCCATTGAGACCTTCTTGTTGGTAGATGATGGGTGCTCCAGCGCGGAGAGTGGAAGGGAATCCGGGCATGGTTTGAATTCGGACCTGTTAATATTGAATACATATGAGTTTTAACATGCTCAACTTAAGTAAAATTTTACAAATGTGTTTCGAATTCAACATAACACTTGATAATTAAGTGAAAAAAATGTCCCCTAATTAAGACAAGCGCCACTCAAGAAAAGTCTATGATAGTCTTGGAGTTTTGCATTATCCCAAAAAGGGGATATAGAGTACTATTGCACACCTATGACTCATTCATCTCCCATTAAGTGAAAGATGGATCTAAGGAGCGTGCTGTATGTTCTAAGTAACTATAATTTTAGAATTTACCTTCACAGCTTCCATAGGGCTGAGAGCGATGTCAGCGAAAAATTCTGCAGAGGCGGAAGCAGCCAAGTATAATGACGTTCTCCACAAGTAAGTGTTTTCCTCTCCAAGCATTCCAGAATAAATAATTTTGAAGACTTCATAGAATCCAAACTTGCAAAGACCCTATTGGTGACAAAATGTTCATTCATAATCGGTCTTCGATATTTCTTTTGTACACCTTATTTCAGGCCAATTATCTACCTGCATGGAGTACCCGATGAAAGTTGGGGCCCATCCTTTAGCCAAACCTCTGGTTCCATCCTCCTTTACAGTTACCTATTCAAGCAGCAGAAATTATTCCAACGAAGAATATTTTACAGACATGCATACGAATATTTGAATATTTCACAAAATATTGACAGAACACTATCTTACCTTAAATCCATTAAAAATGTTCTTGTATTTGTCTGGATTAACTTGAAGCCGACACTTGACTAAATCCAGAGGGACTACAGCAGTATGGGTCACACCGCATGAAATAGCACCACCGAGACCGCAAAGCGCATAGTACTTCAAGGACCCGAATTCACAAGAATACTCTTCTGCAAATATTTAGTACAAAATTTAGCACAAGTTTCAACTAATTCCTCACCGTTCAATGAAATCAGATTTACCTGTGGGAGCAGCAGCGGCGAAAGCAATGTTCCTGCTTGGAATCACCGTAGAGCGGGGGAGCGCAACTTGGTCATTACCACTGCACTTCACCGTCTGGAAGGGATTGACGAAGGGATTATGTTTCGCCAATTCCAAAAGTCCGTCAATCATCTTTGCGAAAGGTTAACTAGAAGTGAAATATTATTATGTATTAGTTTAATAACACGACTGGCAGTAGCAAAGTATGATGAATAACCCCATTCATAGCTTCACCTTTTCATCAAGTTCAAGCAAATGTATTGGCCACGAAATGACAAAAGCACGTGAAGAATGAATCTATTAATAGCCTGCCTAGTTGAAGATGCGCTTGCTACTACTATATAGGCATTTCTCCTGACCCATTTCTTACGAGGAACTGCATCCAAACAGAATGAGGAGGGAGTGACGCCAGCACCGCCACTTCTGCCTAATTCTCCACTCCCGAATTATTCATTAGCTACTTTATTATAACTACATTCATTTAACTTCATAACCTCCGTGTACTTTTCATCAAACTATACCTGCTTTTCATTGTTTGCCATAATACATCCTAAATAATTCATGATTTAATTTCCTAAAATGTCGAACTCAAATGCTTGAGCTTCATAATTTCATATTAAAACCTAACCACCGACTTTATTCTTAGGCTACAATAAAGTAGTCAAAAAATCTCACTTACTGCCCAATGGTGCAGAAGCCTCTGAAATACAGAAGTTCGTTGCTGCTGATAAAGAAGCCGATACAGCAATGAAATATTACTACACTTGAATGGGACGACAGAATCTTTTAAATGTAAATCTATACACTTAAATGAATAAGCCCAGCCCTGATTGATTAAGCAACTACAATAAATGACGTAAGAAGACCGCAGCAGTAGATTCCACGACGGCCCGACATGGACATTCACTCGTCACATGGGACTATTGCCACTCGAACTATGCGGTCTGTGCTCTGTATAGCAAGAACTTCCTATATACCTAGTTAATACTGGATGCGCGCACCGGGCAGCCCTACTTAATATTAATATGCAACTATACTTACTAGATACCTTCAATAACAACAAAAGATTGACATATGACATTCGTGACTTGTTCCGGTCGACACGTCATATTATGATATTCCCTTTGAAACCCGTCGTATATATTGGACAACACTACCTCTCGAACTTTACACTACTACTTGACACGTTATACTCTGACTCCTGTCCTAACTCGGGTATACCTTCTAAAGTATAATCTTATAATTTACACTGGGGATGAAATGCAGTAGTGGGGGTTGAGATTGGGTGGGTGTGGCTCACCTGGTTGTCGTCGGATGGAAGAAGAAGCGATGCCCGGCAGTGTCTCACCTGCTCAAGATGGAGATGATGGGAAGAGTGAACGAGGAACGAGTCGAGAGTCGGCTGTGTGGGCACCTCACACTGTGTGTGTGTGTGTGTGTGTGTGGAGGAGTGGCATTGGCACACACACACACAACCTCCTCCCACCCACAGATGGCTCCATCGCCTCCTCCTCCAGAACTCAACTATCGTACTACTATACCAGTAGTAGCATGATATTCATGATCACCTTTTATTCTGCCTGCCAAGAATCTCATGATACTCACTCCTAAGGAGACTACCGAGCTCAATCAAGTTATCTTTGATAATCAATCAATCGTTGTCCTTAATGAAAGACTTGAAAAAGAAAGAAAGCTACTCTAATCGTAAGGATTATTTTATAAATCTGTAAGTTTCCTATGACACACACAAGCACGGTTTAAGAAGGATTTTCGTTCCATGAAACCAATGAGAGATGGGACAGAGATAGAAGAGTGTATTGCGTTTAAACTTAAAGTGAGACTTTTCTGAATTGTTAATTTGATAATTAAAGTAGAAATCGAAGTGAATATGATTGAATTCATAAACTAGAATAATATTGAAACTCAACCCCGAGTTGGCTCGACGTCATATTGGAATTGGAAAGGCGAAATAGCCGGAGTTATAGGTTATTAATAAGTTATTATGCTTATTATTAAAAATATACCTTTTTAAACTAAAATGCACCTGTACAATGTAAAATGCAAATTGTACGCATCCAGACCAGAATGAAACAAATATTAGATTAAAACCCTAGGTTTAAATTACTTTAAACATGAATTGGGTTCATACATTTAACTCACTAGTTAGGGTTGATGATGATGAGGCGAAAGTGATTACTTTTTAGTTTAACCTTTAGGCAAGCTGGCTCGTCATCTATCTGTTTTGTACGTAAAGCTTTTAAAACTAACAGAGCTCATTTATTGTCAGTACCTGCAGAGTTGAGGACATAATACAGTGATAATGTTTTGGTTTTCCAAAGGCCAGGGTACTGTGACAGTGACTTATTCGATTCTTATGTAAGGAACATTTTCAGCATGGAGGACTCTAAAATAATAATATGATATCTGTGGAATGCCACACAGAGTCACATTGACGCTGGCCGAGAACAAAGATGAGATGTATCGTAGTCGATTAGATGCCGAATTTGCCGAATCATTCCGTAAGATGTGAATTGGTGGGGAATCGTCGAATACTTCAAAAAGTAATTGTTGTGGACGAGTTAATGCGTGCAAGAGGCAATTGAAACAGAATTGTACGTTACACAGTTGGATTAGAAGTATTTATACTGGTAATTACATATTGGCTTAGTCAAGAATTGATTGAATGCCTGTCACTTCCTCACTTCTGAAGTTGTAATAACTGGGCAGGAATTTTTTAAAATAAATGGCTTCACAATCACAAGGTTTCTCATATTTGTGTCTTTTGTAGTCATTTGGAAAAAGTTAATTGTTCGACTGTCGGATAAAATGTTTCGACCCGCTGTGGATGGGCTACAAGATGCGTCTGGTAAAAATCACTGCTCATTGAATTAACTCGATATTAAGATGTTGGTGTGTATTTGAAAATGTACTTCAACGTGAAATTGGGTTGCTTATGCAGATGATGCAGATGAGAGTCATAAAATGAACCAACAAATATCAAGCCACATCGCGTCATTCGTCGTACTGGTTGCCTTTTTTAGAGTCCGTAAGTTGTTAGAGGATTTACAAGAAATGCTAAAACTACCGTTTTTATCTCATGTTGATTTTGAACTGCCAATGAGTACATAGGTGTGTCCTTTTTATTTACAGTACGAATGGCGATGGAAAATTCTGGAATGACTGGATCTTGACAAGCTCTTCTTGTTCCCAGGAATTCCTTTCAATGTTCAGGAAATTAAAAATAATGTCTTGATTCTCTATTTGTAGTAGGATGAGATATATCTCATAGGCAGACTCAATCTTAATTCCAGGCATTACTTAAGTCAGCAATAAATCTTTTGTTAGTACTTGCTAATGATTTCTACTAAGACTACAACAACGGACTTTTCTTGGTACTTACTGGACCGTGTATCTCATCGGAGCATCGAAATTATTTGCTTGACACAGCTTTCATTAGTCCCACATTACACTTAAGCCCTGAAATATTAGGGCGAAATTTCATTCCGCATCATGTGAAATTTTAGCAAAGTTATCTGCGATGTGAATTCACCCGATGTTATAAATGATCTTGTGCAGAAATAAGTTAAAGACAAGGCTAGAATGGTTAAGTTTCAGTGTTTTATTAAATGGGTAATGCCATAATCGACTGTGTTGTTTATTACAAAAGAATTAATCATTGCTTCCATTAGTTTTATACATTATGCAGTTCAGATAACACGGCATATTGAATATCTTTTACGTACTATGGTGATGTATCTCAAATGAGTGGGTACAGACATACACATATATACGTAACAGTAATAATCATAATAATAATCTGACAGCTCGAATCACCATCAGAAAGTTTAAGTCTCTAAAACAAACCTCATAAAATGTATGGAAACAGTAGACAATGTAGTTTAGCAAGGTTGACCGCAGTACCACGTTACAATTAGAGTTAGGGTTATTGCTGGAGCATTTCTGCCTAACGGTAGCGATGGCGTTTGTTTGAAGTTAGATTGGCAGCAGCCAAAATTTGTCTTGTATTATACAAACTGACTGAAAATGCAAATTTTCGACATTAGTAATATCTTAAACTTGGTAAAATAAATACTTTCGAGGGTTAATGCACATGTATCTGTATTATGCTATTATAACCGACTGTATTATGGCTACAGTTGATAGAGAACCTGATCATCTTGACTACCTACTAGACCTCTAGACAATTACACAGTTACATTATGGTGAAAAGTCGCTCTTTCCACGCAAGATAGTTTTACTCCAAGATATCAGTAAAGCTTATATGAAACTGTAGCAGCGGTTCGGAACTTAGGTAAATTACATGGTAATAATAACACTATTTTCCTAAAACATTACAAGATAAACAACAAATGAAAAACTAAATCTCTTAATACAACAATTAAGTTTACAGAATAAGCAACATGTACATAAAGCCTCGCCTTAAGACATAGGTGTGAAGAAGGACTGGTTGACTAAATATTTTGAAAAAGGTACAGGAATTACACTGTCCATGCCTTGATTAGTAATTCGCAATAGACACGCCACAGCACACACCATAAAACATCTAGTATTCAGACCATGTTATCGCATAGCATACAACATATCAGACTTGAATTATAATCCCATTATATCCATTCTCACTTATTACTTACTTTCCTTAGAATATTGCACATGATCTGCTTCATATATAACGTAAGTTTCTCGCGTCATTCCCTTGTCCATCATCCACAGTCATAGATTCTTCCAATAATAAATTACTTCATTACAACGAATGTGCATATAGTTTAGCCTACCCCAGTAGGCTATCGGCAAACTCCGCCTGGCTGGAGACTGGAATGTGCTCCAACTGAACTTACAACAACAACGTTCCTTGAATTATAATCTACTCTATGCGCTTCTTCAAGTTATCTTCAAGAATACTGAATTTATTTTGTCCATCCTCCGTATCAAGAGATCACAAAAGGTGCACTCGTCGAGAGTCCTAACTTGAGTACATATCGCACTAATGTATCGAAAACTACCGACCTAATCTAACAGTTGAATATTAATACACTTATCCTAGTCTCCAATTTCCTACACAACCACACGAAAATCACAAAATCCGCATTGGTGACACGGCCATTCACTCCACGACCCATACAAAATTAGACAATAGTACACTAACTAGTAAATCTGGAAACTAACAAAGTCTTTGGCCGTCGTTAATCTTTAACACTCTAAACCATCACTCTGGATGTCACAACTGTTCGACATATTTCGACAGTTGTTCTTGAGGCGTCAATTCAACATCCAGCGACTGCAACTGAGGCGAGTGTAAAATGTCTAGCTGAGATGTAGCAGAACTGCCGGGTACTGAATGAGGGGACTGAGAAGGCGCTGGAGGGTGATGTGGTCGTGGAGAGGGAGTAGGCATAGCTCGAGGTGATGCACTTGGCCCAGAAATTGGTGTTGGTGGGCCCATGGGTGATGTAACAGGCCCTGGTCTTCCTCCAAATCTTTGAGATTGCAATCCTGCGCTTCCCATTTGATTGATACTACCGATTTGTCCGATCGGAATCTGAGATTGAAGTTGGGACTGTAATGTGCTTTGCCCACCTGACCCCATGGGATTCGACATTGATGGATTCATAACACCAGGTATTTGAGACATTGTGTTAGGATTTTGCCCTCCCATCTGATTAGCACCCATGTTACCTTGAGGGAAATTAAGGAACTGCGGCTGGCTACCTTGAGTCGGAGCACCATTGTTACTTATCGACTGCTGTGGTCCTTGTTGTTGTTGCTGTTGTCTTAATAACTGCAGTTGCTGTTGACGAGCCCAAGTTGACTGTTGTTGCTGCTGAGGATTCATCATACCAGAATGAGTTCCTTGGATCTGTGAATGAGGCATTCCATGCTGATGTCCCATTCCACTCTGCGGCCCCAAACCACCTACAACAAAATCATCTGTCAGTTTAAAATTTCATTCCAGATTACATAGACCCTATCAATTTGTGATAACTCACCACTCGGATGTTGTATCACATTATGCTGCTGCTGGGGTTGATTCATGACAGACTGCATCATTGGCTGTCCTTGTTGACCAGTTTGCTGTTGCTGTTGTTGTTGTTGTTGCTGCTGCTGCTGCTGTTGTTGTTGCTGCTGCTGCTGCTGAGCCTGTAATTGCTGCTGTTGTTGCTGACGATGTTTAATGAACGCAGTCATTAGCTGTGGGTTGGACTTGAGTATCTGCAGAACCTGTGTCTGTTGCTCGGGAGTGGCAGGAGATCTAAGTGTTTGTAAGAGTTGGTGCAAGAGCACTTGCCCAGTTCCCTGACCTGCATTTACCTGGCCTTGCTGCGCACCTACTGGTCTTAACTGATTTCTAATACCGCCCATTCCGTCTGAAATTGAAATAGCACGTGTCACACATTATTATTCGAAGCACCTTAGGTACACCAAGTGCAGGATGCAATTTGCTCACCAGTTGCTGATGGTTGATTAGGTTGCTGTCCTTGCGGAGCTTGAGATTGGTGTTGTTGCAACATCATGGGATTACCTCCTGGTGGCATGGAATTTCCTACAGGTCGAGGAACAGAGGCATATCTATTTTGCATCTGGTCCATTCCAGGCAGACTGGCGTGTCTAACCGCCCCCGGTCCTGTGGGTGGTCCTTGTGGCCTCTGCTGTTGAGGAGCAGGTCCACGGAACTGTTGAGGTACGTTCGGATTTCCTGGAGAAGGCATCATGTTAAGTTGTTGCTGATGTGTAGGCGGCTGGTGATTATTTTGTGCCGGTGGGCCAACAGGAACGTTCACATGGGCTATTCCTTGAGCATGTAGCCTCTGACGGTCAACCTCCTCTTGAACTTGTCGTGCAGCCTGAGACGAAATCTTGTATTAATACTCAAGTTATCACAAACTTAAAACTGGTCATACTTTTGAAGTTAAATTCAAAAATACCTGTAAGGCCGCCAACGGAGCACCAGTCGCGGGTTTCCCACTCAAAGCAGCCATCTGACTTGATGGCAGAGTTTGTGTGGCAGTCTGCATTTTGCATTAGTTAGATTTAGCAGACTGAATTGCTAGAATTAAAATGGTTCTTAAAGATGTACAAAACTTACCTGAGGCGTTCCAGGAGGTGGTCGTGGCGGAGCAGAAGGAGTTGCGGCTCCACCTGCGGCACCAGACGCTCCACCACCCATCATTTGCATCATTTGCATTCGACGTCGAAGCAGCTGATTCTGTTGAACTCGTTGATGAGCTTGCTGTTGTCGCAACTTAGATTTAATATTGGCACAAAAAGGAACAGGACATTTTGTTTCTACGCAGTGTTTCGCATGATAGCAGCAAAGTGCTATCAGCTGTTTGCAAATTGGACAGCCACCATTGGTCTTTCGCTTGCACACCTTCAATGGAAGTATTAAAATACCATTAGTAAATGTGTAAACACATTCTACGACACACTATATTATACCATGCATTCTTGTTGACAGTTAACATACCTTAGCATGAGATACTACACGCTTCATCTTGTGGCAAGATGGCAGGCGACAATTGGCATCTCGACATTGACAAGCGTGAACCAGACTTTGAATGCATCGTTGAATGGACAACTTTCTAGCTTCTTGCGGATTGGATTGCTTCTGATCTCCAGGAGAAGCACTAGAGCCATCGTCGAGGTCGAATCCAAGTTTATCCATTTTATGAGGATGACCAGTCTTTTGGAAGCATCCCACACAAAGGTCAAAGTCATCGCATACGGTGCAGTGGTACCTGCGCGCAAAACTTTAACATTTAATTTTGGATACCACATTAAGATTGCCCAGTTTTGTTGTATATATGGCCTTACTAAAGGCCCTACTGAAAAAATGTAACTGAAATACCTAGTCTCCACATGATTCTTGCAGTTATTGCATGTGTACACAAATCTGTCTTGTCCTTGATTGTGTAGCTCGTATAACATAGACATTGTTGAGTATTTTGCTCTTCGTAGGGACGAAAACTCGTAATGCTTGTCTCTCGCAAGAGTTAGAAACGCATCTCGACCGTCCATAAGATCACATTGAATAAACGGGTCAGGGTCTTGAATGGGCTAAAGAAGTAATTAAAGATCAATTAAAATTAACTGCAATTTCAATGACAGACGCAAGTTCAACTTTCTAGTCTAATTACCCCCAGGGAGGCAGCGGACTGTGCAGAGTGTAGTCGAATTACAAAGAAGACTTCCTTGTGTTTTTCCATAGTTGCGAATATCTTAGCAGACAAATCGTTTCCAGTCTGAGGAGCATTCGATTTTTTGTTGTTCTTCCTTTGGTTCGCTTTCGATTTGTTTGATTTCTTAGCTTTCTTCACACCTTTCTTCTTCCCATCTGCCGATACTTCTTCCACTTCCTGCATTGCAGAAAACTGCTTTTTAGGTTTATATCACGTAGTAAGTAATACATACATAAATTGTCGTAAATGAATAGCTCTAAATAGAAACGTACACTAGTTGCTGCAGCTGCGGCTGCTGCTGCTTCTGCCGCCTCGGCCTGGCGTCGCTTTTCCTCCTCCTCTTGGTCTAACTCTTTTATTGACTCTTCAAGAACATTAGGCCAGAAATCGCCTTCGAAGTATGGAAGTTCTGCAGCCGAGGATAGATTATCCTCCATTGCTTGTTTCAGAATGTCCTACAAAAATAAGGCATACTTCTTTAGCTCAAGTCAGATAAGTTAGTCCCTAAAACTCTGAAATACAAACTCCATACCTTGTAATCCAGCACGATTCTCTCAATAATTCCTTTGTCGAGCATTTTCTTGTACCATTCTTGGAGTCTTTTTGGCTTAGGAATCTTTTGTTCAGGCGGATGACAATGGAATATATAATCATCACCTTCGGAAGGTGGACAAGCCCAAATGTGAGCCATCGTAAAACCAAGTTGTTTCACATATTCAAGGTAACCCAGCAATATTTCATGATAAACAGCAGTCCTAAATTGTCGTGGCTTGAAGAAATGTACGGAGTCAAGATAGGCAATATAAACACGTCTGGTATTCGGAGTAGGACACTCGGAGCCATACTCTTGAACATGCATTCCAAAAAAGCAAACATCTGTACCGTCAATATCTTCGAAAGCAAACAATGCTTTGGCTCTAAAATGCAATGATTATACACAGTAAATTTACGTTTTTGAATTGTTGTCCATAAATTGGAAACTATACAATAAGCTTATCTTACTTGTATGGAAACGTTTCATGGAGATCTCCAGTTTCAACGAATCTATTTTTCATTCCCGGTTTCACTTCAACAATTTTCTCTGAAGAAGACACGACTCTTATAAATACCTCCCCAGCTCCTGCTTCTTTTTTCTTCAGGAAATTGTTTACTCTAGTTTCAATGTATGTCCCCAGTTTCGTAGAAGGCAGACGCTTAGCAGTAAATTTGTTTTCCTTTCGTTTAGTATTTTTTGATTTAAGACAATTATCACAAGTAAAGCTGGAAAGTGAAGTCAAAAGATGAGTCTCTAGAGAATTTAAACAATTAAACTGAACTGAAATTGTACTCTACTTACCCTTGCGGCCATATACAGTTCAAATGCAGAACACAGATTTGATGCAACTTTCTTCCGCAGTCATTGCATTCAACAAATGGTTCTAACTCCAAATGATCATTTTTCTTCTCCGTGAATTGTTCTTTTTTGATCGCGCTACTATAAAAGCCAATAAAACTTTGACGTGAAAATTAATCGACCAAAAAGCTTAAATTACTTTGGGTACAGCTAACTTACGCCTGGGGAGCAGTAGGATCGTCACCAAGACTGACTGTGTCTCCAGGTATCTCACTAAAACATTTCTGACAGTATGTATACCTAATAAAGTAAAACAGAACAACCTAGTCAATATTCTATGACAAAATGAGAATGAATACAAATAATAATAAAATCATGATTACGCACCTATTTTCATAAACGTAGTATTTTGCATCTCGGGGTATGGTGCATAGTTGTTTTCCGTAACAGCATAATGTCTGAGGATTAAAAGTATACTTATGGCCACAGCAATATCCTAGAGTTTGCATCACCGGATCTATTTCGGCTTCAAATACTTCCGCCAACTATCACACAGAGAAATTGTTAGATCAGAAGAACAGGGTTTAATCGATTTTACAAATAATATTCAATTACCTTTGTACAATATCGATAAACCCTAGACGTTTTACGATTATACAGCCACGCGTTGTCGAACATAAGCCACACGTCGTCCACATACTCCCAAGGATCTGTGTACATACCCCCATCTAATTTACGTCGAATGGTGGATAGATCCATGGGCTTCTTGATAATATCGAAGTAGTCAGGTATTCCCAAAGCCTGTAACGAATTACAAATTAATTGCTAATTTGCTTTTGGCATCCAAGCAGTCGGAGCTTGGTACTTTTCTCGGATCATGCTAAGACCACCATTTTCAACGTACCTGCGGATCAACCGGAAGTTTAAAGGGCATAGACTCTGGATCTTGCCTATTTAACTTCTCTAATGTGGGCAACAATGCAGTTCTCAATTCCTTTTGATCAAACACTGAAATGCACGATAGACCATTATTAGCTGTTATTTCCTTATCTGAGCTATACTCAAACTGTGAATTTAAATAACTTACGGCATTTTTTCTTTTTATCAGTCGTACTGATAGGATGTACGGGTGCAGGAGATGGAAGAGGATTAACCGATGTCACAGGAGTAGCAGGAGGCTCTGATTTTACCACAGGAGTCACGGTTGAGTCGATTTCCGCAGTACTGGTGGTGGACACAGGACTCGATGGCTCTTCCTTTATCTCCTCTGCAACGATATTAATATACCACGGTTAAGATAATACATAAAGCTCCTGTACATCCACTTGAAATGACGAAAGGGTGCTCATTAAGAAACTCTAGGATGTCAATTGACGAATGAGGTAAAAGATCAAATACGTCATTCAGCCACGAAAGGTAGCCTGACTCTCTAACAAGAATTGCTTGTTTCCAAGTTTTCCAACACGCGTTCCACAGCTGTCCTTCTTTCGTATTTGAGGTCTTATTCAAAATGATAATTGCTAATTGGTGTAAGTAAGTACCCACGGGCACTAGGCCCATTATTTTAGTGACCTACCTCGCCTACGCGACTTTGTACGATGAAAGCGCTTGGCATAACTCCCAAGGGGTGTTTTCCGATACATCTTAAGTCGTTAGAAATACAACTAAATAAATTGCTCCACTGAAGACTCGAAGTAAACTAACACTCCTACAAACCGACTAACAGAAAATGGATGAAAGAATACGAAACAAAGAAGAAATGGATATTGTTTTAAAGAAACTAATGACGTACAAGATATTGATATGCTAGCCTGAAATAAATTAAGGACAAAGAAGTAACTCATATTGTCACTTACTTTTAACAGCAACCGTTGGAGGTTCGATAGACATTGAGGAGGAATCGTCATTGTCATTTCTGATTCCATCAGCAGAAGAAGTGTCCCCATTCGAAGGCTCGTGTTTGATGTCCATTTCATCTTTACAAGAAGACGGAACACTTCGAATCTCTTGTTTGATGTCATTCTCCAAAGGATTGGACATTTCTGAGTTTTGTGACTGCCCTTGAGAAATAAGAATATCCAAGTCTCCGTTGAAGGTAAGTCTAGCACTACTTATTGGCTGAGGTTGTTGTTGAGGGGTAGGGGGTTGTTGGTTGCTTGAGGGGGACTGTTTTGGAAGATCAAATGGAGGTTGCTGAGAGGAAGGTTGTTGTTGGTTGGAGTTAAGTGGTTGAGACGACAGGTTTGTTTGGTGAGAGTATAAACTGGAGAACGATCCTCCAGTTGAATTAACTCCATTACTGTTGTTCGTACCGTTAGGTGAAGGTAAGGGCTGCGCGATTGAGTTAGAGTTGTTGAGAACAGGAAGGGGAGATGGAAGCGAAACAGGTGTAGGTCCTCCTCCACCCATGGGCAGACGATTGGGAGTAGCATTCGTAAGTGTTGCGTTGGGAGGGCGAACATTCGACCCAGGCGCTCCACCCAAACGCGGACCCCCAAGACCTCCTGGCTGTGGCTGCGGCGTTGGACCACGCAGCATATTTGTTGGTTGAGGAGATTGTAATTGCTGTTGCTGTTGTTCTTTTCGCTTTTGTCGTTTCTCCTCCAGTTCTTTTTGAATTTTGTAAATTTTTTCTGCCAGCAGGTGGTAATATTCCGAACGAGAGTTAGCCATCTCGTACATATCTCCTTCAACTTTCTTCGCGTATGCCACCAAGTTGCACATTCTTCTATCCAGCATTGCTGCCGGGTCAGGCGAAGGAAAGATTGCCTGCACGCTATAAAATAAGACAAGAAGAAAATTAGTCAAAGTTACATAACAACATTCCCATCATCACCTAAAACTTACAGTTTGTGAACTAGGTGGTTCCTGAGATCGGGGTTAATAGATTGGTGCCACTCCTTTGTACCCTGGACAGGGGCAGCAGTAATCCCGGAGGTGGAAGTTGCAGGATGAACCCCTGAGCCGTCTAGACCGAGAACGGCATTGGGGTTGCCTCCAGGTGGAAAGATGGGTGAGTTAGCACTTCCGTCGCCTACACTCGGGGGCTGCGGCGAAGCACTTGGAAGGCGGGGAGAAGGCGCGGACGGTGGCACCGACAAAGGTTGCTGCGACGGGGGAGGAGGCGCTGTTGGTGGTCGAACTGGCGGTCGAATTCCAGCCGGCGATGCACCACTTCCTGTTCCTCCTATCGGTGGTAGACTTGGTAGAGGAATGCCTATACAAATTATCGACATTATAATACTTTCGTTTTTGCAACAAAACTCTACCGCCATCCCCCACAAATCGAGTGACTAAGCTTGAAAAGGAAGTATACAAAAGCACACTAGAAACTGCTGGAACTGCATGTTTGTTATTGTTTAGTTATATTCACTAAATAAGGAAGGAAGGGTTGAATTTGGGACAGCTTGGCTTGGTGTTCAATTGTGACAGGCAAATAAGTACCGAGCAAATTTTTCCCGCGAAATATTTTTAACTACGATTGGCAAGTGACAAGCATACAGATTATTGTTGTTGTTTGTTGTTGATGCTTTTCAACGCGACACAACCAACTTTAACAACGCGTTACATCTAGATTGCGTTGAGTCATGTCCTGTGATTCGGAAGAAAATTGCGTGAAATTCAGTGTTTATATTTAGTGTGTGTAACATCATTTTACGTCGTGAACAATTAACATTAGATAACATTTGTTATCGACCTTTTACCCAATTAAAGAATGACTTCGGCACGCGGGTACATTCGAGTCCTCGAGTTTTTCCGCTTCTGGATGTAAAAGAGCAGCAACAGGATACTTTTATTAACATGACAATAATCAGAACTTCCTTGTCGCACAGAATTTCTGGCAGTCGTAAATAGCAGTTTCTCTGAAATTTAACGTTAGGTTGTTTGCCCAGGTATATTTGTAGATTTAGTTGCGTGTTTTTTGAGGGAATGAAACATTAGCTACTTATCAACTAGATTTAACATATTGTATAATTAAGTTTACGGGAAATAAAATGTAACATATCTTATGTGCAATGAAAGAAAACACACATCAGTTTATTCTACTCAACACGGATACTTAAAACTAACTTATACTACTGTAGGTATACATAACAAACGTGTCTTCAAGCAAGACAGACTTTATGCCACTGTATAAATTTTTGGTCCGTAATCTAACACAATATTTATGTTACTTGTAAATCTACTTGCTATTCCACAGGTTGTTAACTATTTTGGCCCAGTAAATGAACTGATTAATTAGCAAGCAAAGGCCAGAAGGATAGTAAGTACTAAGAGCTACTAATAAAGTGCTAAGGCTAAAAAAGAAAATGTGTGCATTAAAGGAATTTAGCTAAAGTTTAGAACAGTTCAGAAATCGACTAGCTTAGTCACTCCTAAGATTTCTACTACTCATGTGCTTTGAACAGCTGTAGTTCCTTCGCATCACTTTCCATGAATATTGTTATTCTTCAGATTCTGCGTCATTTAACAATTGAAGTAAAGGAGAAACTACTTCAGGTTCGGTTTCAGGTACTAATGACGGAACAACTCTAATTGTTAAAGGAGCAAACGGAGAGTGAGCGTTGCTAACTACAGCTGCACGCATACGTATAGCAGGACTGACAATGGAAGTATCATTTGAATTATTATTACCCAGCGCATCATACGCTGCGCGCCGAACTTCAATCGAGGGAAGATTTGTGGTCGTAGAAGTGGTGGCAGGGTTCTGCGGCTGTGGCTGAGCTACAGGGGTTTGTTGCGGTATTTGATGGTTAGGCTGACCTGTTGGATTGACTCGATTTCGATCAGCCTGCTTGAGCGGGAGGCATACCGGACAATCCGATCTTGTACAGTGCTTCCAATGAGATATGATTTGACGCGAAGAAGAACAATGAGTTACAGTGCAAGTCCTTCCAGCTTGACAGTGTGTCATGTGTGACAACACATTCTTCATTGTCCGACAGTGAGGAAGAGCACACTGAAACGATTGGAATATTGGATCGTCAAGTAGTAAAAACTCAATGCTTTTATGTACTTTTGAGATGACTTAAGATGACATGTGTTAGTATATCAAAGTATGGAAGTTTAACTTACATCCTTCGGTCGCGTTTCTCCATTAGCCGCCTGACTCTCACGTCTTTGACATTTGTGGGCATGCAGAAGAAGAACCAGTTGTTGTTGAATCAGTTTACGCTTCTCAGGATCTGCGTTAGTAGCTTGGGGAGGAACAGACTGCTGAGGTTGTTGAGGAGGTTGTGCTTGACTTATCTGTCCTGGAGGAACGCTTACTACGGATTGTTGATTCACGCCTGGGTTCTGATTTGCTACCCCAGTCTGGAGCATGGGGCCTCCATTGTTCAAAGGATTGCTTACATTTACATTACTGATTGACGCCGTTGTATTAACCATTGTATTATTAGCCGCCATGGAAGATACACCTGAGGGAACAACTCCGGTCAATTGCGGAGGTTGCGACTGCGGACCAGCTTGCATGGCAGAAGAAACTACTACATTTGGAGGCGCATTTGGAGCTATGAACGAGTCATCCGTAGGATATCTCGGAGGCGGTTGCATAGGAGGAGGATTCAAACCCGGTTGCAGCATCCGTATTTGGTTTGGCTGTTGTTGATTCGCGTTTCCAAAGTTATACGAATTCATGTTACCGATTCCCGGATTCTTTAAAACAAGACGAAACTGATGACGAACTGTTGATTTAAAAAACTTACAAACACACCAAAAACTAAACGTACCTGATGTCTTTGAGGACCCATGTTAGGTACAAGATTACTGTTCTGTTGCGGACGAATTCCTCGCGGCATCATTGGTCCATTAGGTGGCATTTTCCCCATTACTAAATTGTTGTTCATGACAGCCTGTTTGTTTAATCTTACATTATTGGGACCACCAGTGGGCATCATCATTCCCTAATCAAATTCAAATTTATAGAAAGGTCTTTTACACACCAAAATCAACACCCTCCGCACTATTAACTTTCGACTGTTTTCTTTCACAAACCTGCACAAGGGTGTGTTGTTGATGAGACTGTGCCTCTCCATTTTGCATGGGAAACTTCGGTTGTTGCTGGTTTTGAACAGATTGTGCAGGACCCGGTCCTATCATGAGGTTCGGCTGCTGTTGTTGTTGAGTTTGAGGCGGTGGAGCTTGTGCTGGAGTTGGTGTTGAATCCATCGTTGACCATGACGGAATCAAACCCAACTCATCAGGCAGGTCATTCTCCAACCCAAAGGCCTCATTTAGAAACATATCTACAAAAAGAAGAGGAACCAACCCTTACATATAACACTGAAATAGATTTGAAACCCCTCCACTTAACACTAACTTCACGGAGCACTTTCATAACAACTTAATAATAAACACCATCATGTATACAACATGCCACCTGCATTCACTTGCACACTACTAGTCACCTGCACCATGAAAACAAACCCGAGGACCAAGAAACAAGTCGAAAACTTGCGACATACTCCACGTGCTGAGGTCGCGCTTACCTGTAGGGTTATCGTTGGGTGAGGTGAGAGGGTCATTATTCAGCCTGGGCCGCTTGTTGGGCGGCCCATCTTGGTCAGCCATAGCCTCACTTGGGACTCTTCATAACTGTCACTGAGAACGTTTTGTCGAAGAATTTGTCAAAAGGTGACAATTCGTGGGCTTCACGGCGACTGGAGGGCCTTCGTCACTGCTCCCCACCCACGGTCCACACATAAACGGTCTAATTGTTGACTATTCTTAAAATGACTTGTGATTCTCGTGGCCTGTTGTGTTATGATGTTATATATATACACACACACACGATTGTGGTGGTTGTTGGGAAGCAGTTTGTACTCTCTTGTACTCAAATATTATGTACTCTCTCTCTTTCTGTCTACTTCTCTCTATATATGAGAATTAGACACAGTCACTTCTTCCAATAAACCACCTCCGGGTCAAACGCTGGGTCACCCACGACTCTCCCACACTCAACCTACCCTTCGTCGTCACACCTTCCGACCCATGACCAGGCCCAAAAAAATTTTAAAATCGTCAAAACTGTTGCTAAATCCGAGGAAGATTTGACTGACTTCTTCGGGCCAAAAAACCAAAATGGCGTTGTTCAAGACTCTTTCCTCAGCTCAGTTGAGAAGTGGCGTAGGATTGGCC
>Ga0194135_10000548_pt1 | contig 22117 bp, 14 predicted proteins | sample LitLau_LLRF_2013_FD_134024 | JGI IMG/M metagenome (GOLD analysis project Ga0194135, IMG submission 134024) | Freshwater sediment microbial communities in response to fracking from North America - Little Laurel Run_MetaG_LLRF_2013 (version 2) | ecosystem: Environmental > Aquatic > Freshwater >...
CCAGCGCCCTCACTGTCAATTACAGTTGTGTACAACTAACTCTGAACATGAAGAGATAGGGACTGCTGGAACCAGGGTATTATAGACCATGGTAAAACTAATTAGCCAAGTCGTCGTCAGCTCAACTCATCCCTAAACTAGAGAAAGTACTTTGTCTACTACTCTGCTGTTAATAATACTCTATACTTTAAAGAGTAAAGCACACAATCTCATGTCTTTAGTGATTTCACATCTTCCATACTATATATACCCATGAACTCTCCGTGATGTAGAATAAGTTATTATAGAGGACCACCACTAGCAAGTAGTTCTCGTGGTTAAGAAGTACAGAAATAAGAGAGAGAGAGAGATGCTGACTAAGTCTTGAGAAGAAGAGTTGACTTAGCGAGTAAGTAATTTAGGAATTCGAAGAAATCTCTCTTCTTCAATTTTACGACAGATTCAATAAGGAAGCCCAAACGCTGACAGAGCTCAACACTCTAGAGAAAGAAAGGTATTTTGTTCACATAGATTAATTCCTATTTCCCCTGGTGGATCTTAAATTCTTATTTTCATTCGAGAACTCACTGCACGGCCGTCTCTGCAGAATGGAAAGACTTGTGAACCCGTACAGGAGAAGAAGAAGTCTTCCCCTCTACTTTTACTGCACACGTATATATTGCACAGCATTTCTACTTTAGTAAGTTAGTTACTTTTACTTAGCTTTCTTCCTCCCTTGGCTCAAGTACCGGAATCTGTATACTATATGGAATAGAACTGGGGAACTACGAAAGATGAATTCTCCGAGTAAAATTAGACATTTCCTAAGCCAAAATACTTGCTGCATGCTACACTCTCCATTGCTGTCTCTCTACTTCTCCACAACTTTCTTACAAAAAGTGGGTTTCAAACAGGAAAATGCAAAGTACTTTCCCTGTCTTTTGAATAGATTGGAAGTGGAAGTCTCTCTCTCTCTACATCTTTCTGCGTCAGCACAAACATTGTTCATCCTAAAGCTGTATTTAACTTTTTCACCAGCCCAAAAAGCCGATAGTTTGCTTGCTTTCCATTCCAGACTCAAATTGAATTTGAGTGAAAAATGTGTGGAAGAACCACATAAAGGTTTTTTCAGGCTGCACTAAATTTGTATTATTTCTCCTTTCCAACACACACTCTCACTTCTCTAGTCTTATTCATGCATGTGCAGAATGAAATACCACTCTGGTTGTGTATAGATTAGACCAGAAGAGGAGTCGACAGAAGAGATGAAAACTTGGAATATTTCTTTCTTCCATGCATAGTACACATATAAAAAGTGCAGTCTACGAGCAATACTGAAATGTAATATGAGACTACTAGTCATAACTCTACTACTCGTGTGCTTACTTATTAACTTTTTGAGGTCAAAGTTGGAGAAGGTGTATGAAATGCTTAGCTCAACTGCATTCATGGGAGTGAGAGAAACAGTGTGAGATGGGACTGATAGGAGAGTTAATTTATCATCATCTCAGTCGTCTGTCTTCCCCATACAGTCCATCTGCCAAGAAAATGTATAAATCCTGTTGATGTTAATGAAATGAGTGGTGGTGAGGGACAAATGGGGCAGGATCGCTATCGCTTTGATCCAAAGTATTTTTTAATGATACGAAAGGATAGAATATGAGACTGGACTGTCGACGAGGAGACTTTCGAATTATTTCGCACAATAAAAGCATAAAAGTAGGTTCTCATCTCGTCCATCAAGACTATAAGGTTAAAGCAGTTATTACAAATACATGCACTGCACGCAGTTGTTGTTGTCTCGTCGAGAGTCATGACCGTAGTTGTAAGCTCTAGCAACCCACGCCATATCACCGAGACCGCTCCATTCGCACTACCATTTAAGTACCGAAACATAATTCTCTTATTTTAACAGATATTTATTTCACATCTAGTTCTTGCTTTGGCATGCATTAACACTACTTTGTCATCCATTCCTTTAATAGATAAAGTTGTTCACACTGTGCTGAGAAGATCTCGAGCTTATCTACACACTGAGTTGCTAGCACCAGCCTACGTGGCCCGTGAATTAAATTTATTGGAGAAAAATCCACAGAAATAAATTACACTCGAGAGCTCTTCGGCATCAGCAATCTTCTGTTTGTCTCTCTTGAAGAATTTCTTTTATTCGTTCTCACTTTAATTCTTTCCGTCCGTAGGATATTTTCCCCTATACCAATTAGTTACTCCACGTTTCCTTTTTTGAAACCGGCTTTTAATCAAACGGTGGGAAGTCTTGGTTGTTACAAGGAATGTAAAGGTAATTAGAGAGTAGTCACGATGTGTACTTTTCTCCTCATGAGTCCAGCAGTTGAGAGAGAGAGAGTCAGTCGACGAGGAGCATATTTTGCATGACCAAGTAAAGAATACACAGAGCAGACACCTGGTATAACATTAAAATCCCAGTTGAAAGGTGTGGTTCCACTACCTGTGTAGTTCCGGGTAAAGAAACGAAATGAAACCGAAATTCGGATAAAAGTTTCTCTCTCTCTTTTCCTTTCTCCGTTTCATACGACCAACAACCAACGTCATTACTCAAGGTCGGATGGTTCTTTTTCTACTTCCCTTGGTTCATCATTTCGTACACCGAATGGTACTATTGCTGCAGCTTTAAGCTCATATATAGTTCTGTTGTAGACCTGAGGAACTCTCACTTGGCTTTTACCTTCCATCGATCCAATACCAGCAGAAGAAGACGAAGAAGAAGCAGTATCGAGTAGTGTGTGTACTCTTTTTACTAGTAATGCCATTATACCACGAACATGCTGTAGTTGCTACATTTTACTCTCACAAGGAATAACCCACTTCTTTCCATATATATAAAAATACATAGAGACATGGCCAACATATTGCATCGTGTGTGTGATGTTCACCTCATTCTACCAGCACGAGGATATATATTTCCAGTATGAAGTCTCTTCTTGTGCTGAGAAACTCAAAAAAGCTACTTCTACGGGTGTCCAATTTTAAGTAGAAAATCCTACCTGCCAGCCAACTGCCATAGTCATGCCATACTGGTTTCATTTGGTTCAGTAGAATTCTAACATTTCCAACAGCCCAAGTTTAGCAGAAAGGCCGTTCTCGTACATACATAGTAGACAACTTCAAGAGCATTTATTTCATCTACAGGATTATATTTTTACTCCCTCAGAACTCCTGTTCTACGTCTTATACACTCTTTGTTTTCTAAAGTTGACTCGGGCAGGTCACCTAAATGGATTTTTCACCATTCCACACGGCAAGTCCACGCATATATACGTCTATTAACTGATGGAGAGAATGAAAAGTGTATATGAAGAAGTAGACTCAAACTAAAATTTTGAAACTGACAGGAAACTCTGCGCAAAGTAGGTACACACTTGTCTATAGAGTCTTGAGCCTTGTTCGATTCCACTTAAACAAACAGCGTTATGTCCATATGATAGTTTTACTTTGTCATAAGACCATTAGAACGCGAGATACTCAGGAAGAGAGACATATACATACGAAAGATATGCATTCAATTTAGTTGCATGAGGATTAGGTTGATGTAAGAATGCCAGGGTACGCTGTCTCTCAGGAAAGGTTTCATTCGTAGGTTATTTGGGCTCTAAGACGTAAGACATGGATTTTGCATCTGTCATTGTCTTTCTTTTCTTAAAGAAATAGCGACAAGACACGACATGACACCATACTGCTTCTTCCTTGAATCAATTCTGATGTATTCCTTCGAAAAAATATTTCCCAACTTCATACGTCTTTCAGCATAATGTCGTCTGCGCCAAGCCATGCAATGAACTGAATAAATCCACTCCAGGTAATTTTATTTAAATGTATTTCAGTCTGAAAAACTTGTTTTGAACATTCAAATCGCTGAGAATTTGTTTGAAAGTGTGTTACAAAGTTTCCTCTGTATGGCTTCCGCTCACTCAGTTCGCCATATAAATACACTGCTCTGCTCTTCTGTACATAATGTAACCGCATTCGTCTTCGTATTAGTTCTTCTATATACTTTGCATCTCTCTGCAACTAGTTTGCAGTTGCTGGCTACACAGGATCCTCAAGTAAAGTTTGTTATGTAGCAATAGAAGAAAGTATAATATTTAGAAGTATTTCTCCCTTTTCTTTCTTTAACTTCACAAAGAGAAGAAGACCTTTCTTATTCTCTCCACTCTATCTTTTCTGGAGTTGAAATATTTTTTTCGTAGAAAATGAAAAGAGAAGGAAATAAAGTATAAGAAAAGAAAGGATTTTTTGCAATCCCTCAAGTCCAATATTGGAAGGTGTGTAGTGGAACAGGAAGAAGGGAGAGACTACGAGTGAGTTGGGCAATTTTTCTACAAATCGCTTCTCTCAAGGAGAATATCATTCTATCTTTATGACAAGTAGGAGAATTCTTTCGTGAATGCTTTTGGTAGAAAAAATGTACAGAATGGCGATGGTAGTGTGAGTGTGTGTGGTTCCATTCGAATAAGGCATACGTACAAGGCTGTAGTATTATTATACTACCGGAGAAACAGAAGGAACATCAGTAGTAGTCGTAGTAGTAGTAGCAGTCAATGGGTATGTGCAAAAAAGAATAGATGCGATGACACGTTGGAATGCCTCACGGTTGCCTTTCCAATTTACTCTTTACTTTTATATACAACCACGATGAATAGAAAGTCATTCCTTGTCTTCCAGTATTACTACTATTCTAGATTGTATAGTGTATTGTAAAGTTTTGAAAAAGTCGTTTAGACTTCCTACTCTTCAGCAACATTATATATGGCTTTCATGGTAGAAGCTATAATAGATATACATAATGGAAAGTATAAAGATAGGAAACAAGTAAATCTCTTTAAGGGTTGTTCCATGTGTGACCAATGGATTTTTGGTAATTCGCAACAATGACACAAAATATACGGTTATCTTACCGTTATGAGACTCTCCTGGAAACCCGTTTGGTTCACCACTCTCGTCGTCAGACTCGGTCCCTGAGTCGTGGTCGTCTTGAGCCTGCAAAACCAATAAAAAAGGACGGTTTCATCAGTAAAAGTACAACATCAGATTCAGAATGTTTGTAGACACCACCGCAATATTGGGGTAAATTAAAAGTGTTTCTTATTCAATTGCGTCCATTAACAAGATACATGAGTGTAGTAATAGCTGACTATTCGAACAATGAGAGCGTACATGTAGTTTTTGTGCTGTTTCCTAGAAAAGCAATCCCATATATATTCTCGTTACTTTCTCGGTTAATGAAAGAAGCCAAGGCTATGATGATATGACTGATTGCAACTGTTAGATTAAAGTAGCTCGGACAAATGCAAGTGAAACGAGAACTCCTAGCATTGTGATGTGTCGAAGACATCTTACTCAAAGTTCCGTAGTTAAAATAAAGTCGTCACTTTAGTGGATAGAAAAAAAACATTTAGGAAAGATGTCTTTGTAAGCATTACAAGAAAGGGTCTTTTTTAGGTCAAATCTACACAGAAGTGTCTTTAGAACTGACTCGTAACTGGTGTATACATGGTTTGTTTTCCATGAATGTAGTGAGCAGTGCAAGTAATTTGCAAGTTTAATCCCTTTTTCGTCTGTCACCCTAGGAAGATTACACTCATGACCTGACGGTTACATTTTATCACTACTAAGGACACATATCATACGGCATGTTTAGTTAACATAAAGTAGAGCTTTAGTCCCAGCACACATACAACCAAGTTCCATTTCGTGTCCAATAAATCATCATCTTGTTTCTCAACGTCTGTAATTTACAAAGTCATTACTTTTACTTTACTCCTTCACTTGTTTCACTTTGTGATCTACACGTCGAAATTCCGCTACAACTGCTTCTATATAAGTCTACTGGCAAAAGTGAACAATAGTAAGTACATTTTGATATACCTAAATACATTTTATATGTGTGTGTTTGAATCCGATATTTATTTGTAATTCCATCAAAAGTGCATGAGAGTTGAACGTGAGTGTATTGATTAGGATCTCTTTGGTTATAAGACGAGTAAACTGACTCCATCACAAATGACAGTACTAAGGAAGGAGATATCAGGAGAGAGACTTATACAAAACATCATCTTGAAAAGTAGACAGAAATCCATATTCTATTTATGATACAAGGAGTTGAAAATAATCCTTTCGTGTACCCCAACACAAGCGAGCATCATCGTCATCATCAGTCTACAAGTACAAGCACAAAGTAATGGAGTCGATTCGATAGAGTAATAACAATAGTTACTTACAATGCACTTTTGAAATTCAATTGGATTCTCTTGTTCGATAGATGAATCCTTTATTTCCTACTCTCTTCTCAGCGACTATATAATTCCTTCCCCTTTTCCGTCTACACACACACACATCTTAGGGTCTCTTTAAAAACCTCTATTGGATGATGATACAAAGTATTCAATGATGACGGGACCAAGTCCAAAGTCAGGTAAGAAGATAAGAAGATTTATAATATTTAATCCTAGATAGATTTCAAAGACGAAGGTAAAAAACCTTTCTTATACTTTGACTCTTTTAAGGAACCCTTTTCATGTCTCAAGACGGAGAAAATGTTCTTTGGAGCCATTTTTGTTACTTTCGTCTCGAACATGTTCACTTGCTCACCAGGACGAACTATGCTTACGAGAATAAGAACAGGTACACCAGCTTCTCGACCATTCCTTAACAATATCATCGACCTATTGTTTGTCTCGGTTCTTCGTCTCGGCACTATGTTATTCATACAAGGCTCAACTATTCTCTCTTTATCAGATTTTTACACGTCCTACCTACTGCTACACAAATATAGCTCGAGAGTCTGCTTGTTATTTTTCATCGGATCGTTTCATTAGTTTGAAGGAGATAGCTATATGGAATGGAATGCTTTTGTATGCATTTCGTTTTTTATTCCACACGACTTGAATGCAAGGAATGAGATTAATTTCGCAAAAGAAGGGGAGTGCTGGCGCAATTTAGAGGACTATTTCATCCAAACGGTAGTTTTATGAAAAGTTTAATGAATACTCCTGGACATAAGAGTATGAATAAATAAATTTATTTTTCATAACCCGGTTTCTTTCTCGAACGCACACAAACCATTCCTATACTCCTCGTACGTCTTGTAAGTTGAAGGTGAAGTGAGGAAGTGACGAATGAACCCAAAACTTCCGAAACCGGGTAATCGGGTGAACTCGTTGGAAAACTCAGGACGAGCCAGGTCGATAATACCAACCGTAGTACTTCTTTACTTTTTCTATACTGTTACGCTCGATTCTTCACTGAACACTTCATCACATAAAATTCCCTAAGTGTTCCGGCTCAACCCTTCAAAATCAGAGCTCCAATATATACATAGCTCTGGCCCTTTACACAGATCAAAATATTCAAACGAAAGGAATTTAAGAGTATTTATGATCCTAAGTAATGATAACTGTCTTTGTTTCAACCAGCGCACAACTAAAAAAATCTACTATAAATCCCCTCTAATGAATCTTCCTGAAATTCTGTGGAGTGTACTGAGCATCAAACGTGTTTCTCTCCGTTTCCAATTGTAGTTGATGCAGATCATTAGTTTAGTCTTTCGGCAGACAATAAAACAGAACAATATCAATAAAAATCCTCAATGATATTGACTCATTAGTTTTAATCATTAGTTTGTGATATAAAAAATGAGGGTGTTTTTTCTACTTAGTTAGTAACTCCTCACAAAATGAATTTTATCATCATTGTTGATTGTTAGATGAAATGTTGCACATAGAGGAGTACATTAACTCAGGAGAAGCTTAACAATCAACTGCACTAAAGTTGAGTTACGACTGTTTTCAACAATAACGAGATAAATTCTACGTTGTATCACCTTACTTGCAAAAAATCATAACACTACAATTCCAATTGTTGTACACAAAATGTATTTCGTTTACATTTAATCCGTATCTTATTGAATAACTTCGTGACTGGACCATTCCCGTCCAATACGTATCGGCAAAGAATAATGAATTCATCTACATCGCAACTACTAAATAAAGTTACCGTGCCACTTTCAATGCCTGACACCACCACCACCACCATCATCATCATCATCATATTCATACATTTCTATTGAATATCATTAACCAAACTGATAAACCATTGTAGAAACCTTGTTACCAAACCTTTCCTTATTGAGTTACAAAACTGTAAGCACTCTATGTGTAGTTCGCAGAGAAAAAACATATTATTACATATTTTTATGTAATACTACAACAAGACAAGACCCTAAAACTGAATTTTATGTCTGTAAGGTTTAAATTCTTACAAGCTTTCAATATGCGTAAACAAAGTGTAAGTATCCTAAGTCTTAAATTTCATTTACTAGCTCCTTGTCGTTTTAAAGCTACCTTCTAATGGGGGGCTGTAATAAAATATCAACTTAGGTGGTGCCCAGGAATAAGTAGTTTCCTTTAGTTTTGGTGCCAGTATTAAATTGACAAACTAAACATGGACGTGGATTCCTTTAATTATAGAGAAAACTAAAATACCCTGGGTGTTTATTCCTTCCAATAAGTGTAATAAGTTTGCCTAATAGAACTCCCAAGAAATCGACAGTTCGTTATCACTGGTAACTTGAGAAGTGGAATTTTGACAGTAAAGCCTAGATCACCAGATAGGTATCGAAGACTCCTTGGGTAGTCTCTCAAGATGCTGGGGAATTTAAGTGATTCTCTGATGCCCAAAAGTGACTCTCTGGCAGTCATAAGGACTCTCCCATCTCGTCGTCAAGATTGAGAAGCCTACAAACTTTCTATACTTTAGAGAATATACTAAAAGTAGATCAAATTTTCTGAGATATCTCTTTCTTGTGCAAAAGATAACTCAAGCACTGGTGTATACTGTGAGTCAGGACATGGGAGTATTACTAGAATGCAAATGGCAAGAGAATTCGAAGCTTTACTTGAACGGTTGACTTCAGCACATTATCGTCGTGCAGTATATTGACTTTTTCACTTTAGGAATCGATCTTATCTGCATTTGACTACGAGGGAGGCAATAATAAAAATGCGATTGAAGTATGCCATTTAATCATGAGTGAGCGCTATCATGTTGCTCTGTATTTTATCGTCTAGTCTGAAATTCCTTCGTTTCATCTGTAGCTCTCTGCTAACCGTTGGTCAGATATTGTGTTACGGAAAACGCTGATGCTTGTCTCGTATATATGTGTAATATGAACTACAGGAACTGACTTTTATCATGTACAAGTAGCCAAAAATGTTGCTTCGAGATAACGTGACCGGAGCAAAATTTGGCGTGATATTTTACATTACCGTTTCATAAAGTGTCGTTCTTTATAAAATAAGCTGTAGATTCCTATTTATATACACAAAACTTCATATAATAATAAGAAAGACGGAACCGATTTTTCAATTTCTTTGTGTTTTGAAACAGTCTGCCGTATTTCTGTAAACTTATGCAGTCTTCTCTTTTGAGCTTATTTTGCAGGAAGAATAAGAAGCTTTTGAAGGGGCATTTGATTTAGTCTTGCTGAGGAGTGAGGACCATATTCGTATACACTGTATATCTAATGCATATGTAAAATATGTATATTGGTGGACTGTGATACTCGCTTTGAGCTAACTTTCTCCGCTTGAATCCATGTATTTCTTCATTCGTCCTTGGTATTTGCAGCACCATTCATACTTTGAGTGAGTTGGCCTGGCGTGGGATGTGTCTGTCTGTCTTTCTCCGTGAGTGGTGCATATACTCTTCAAACAACCCAAGCGAGAAGTAGAAAGACTACAACCCACCCCTGTTCGTGTATTCTATCGATCTAGTTTTGCATAAGGTTACAACAAAAAGAATCAGTCTATCTGCATATTTCAATTGGAATCGATCCATTCCGTTTTCTCTTCTTTTTACATTCGGTGTATCTCTCGTCAAGATTCAGGCTATGTCAAAGTACATATCGGAAATTGAAGTAGATAAATGTTTTATTACATACGTAATCTCTTCTTCGTATTCTCGCGTAGATTCTTGCATCTACAAATCTACATGTACCCTTTCTTCTCTTATTACTCTTATTCTCCGAATTGATTCCATTTCTTCAGCTACACTGAACAATTCAAACAGCTCTGTAATTCCCAGCGAACAATACAAGACTCGTTCAGTTTAACTATCCATCTACTACTAGATACGCCAGAACTAACGAAAGTGGATTAATTACAGTGAATGCATTAAATTATGTCTTACAAACTTGAAATATCAGTGCAATTACGTATATTTAATTTCTTTATGCTTAGCATGACAGATGAAACTATATAGGTATTAGGCAACTGAGTTACGCAAGGATATAGCAAGAAATTCAAGTGACTGGTTAATTGTTGGAAGATTAATGTTCCTTCATCTTCACTAATCACACAAGATATGAGACTTCTATGAGAATCAGTTAACTTATTACATCGCCAGACGTTCCATAGTCCCAACTATTATAATTGTTCTTAACAGTACTAAAGATACAAGTGTGCATTCCAATGTCATCATGCAAAAAGTAATTTATATAGATAGATTTCTTGCATAGCCTCCCATCACTTCTCCCATCCCATTTGTCTTACGCTCCATTGGCTGCATAAATAAATAAGCTGATTTCTGCACCAGTTTATCTAACTTAAAACGCGGAGAAGCAAGATAGTTTCTTCAAGTTGAAGCATTCAACATTGAAGTCAACATGAGCAAATAAAACTACTTGTCTTGACGAGTGAACCATAGCTCGTTCGAAGAAAGATGTTCTGAAGTGGAGTACAAAAATAAAAATGAAGAATAGTCGTTGGAATTAATGATGTTGGGGAATAAGTGAAATTAAATTAAGGATGCTGTGTTCTTCAACTTGTTTTTATGCAAACTAAGACTCAATAAACGTGAGCGTAGAAGATCAGATCAATTGTGTCGCATCCAAATCGATCCCAGGCAGGCAAAGAGCAAACTTTCAAGACTCACACAACTCACTGCCACTACTATACATTTAAGCGAGATACACCTATATATCGTGCATGTGTGTGCTATTCTATGCCATGAAGTTGTAAACGCGAATGAAGTTGCTGTCGAATTGTGAGACAAACATATTGCAGTCTGTAAATGGTGTAACTAAATTTTGTGAATAGCAATTAACTCTGTTAATAGTTTTGTATTTTGTAGCGACGTTGTCTACCTTCCTTTGCAATACACAGTTGTGCTAAAGCAAAATCAGTCTTTAAATTATAGAATAGCATTGACTTAACCTAGTCAAGTTCTACTTTTGCTCACATCACACTACCATGTACGTTTCACCATATACAATACCTATTGGCTGTTCCCACTCACTTCATTCTTTTAGTTTACATACGAGATGAAAAGAATCGGAGAAAATATCAAACTCGTTAATAATTATAAGAGAATCAGTAGTAGTATTAGTTGTTGTTGTTGTAATAACAGATTGTGTAAAATATGTGTTTCAAAAACGAAGTAAAATTTGCCAAAGTAAATTGAGAAAGGTTTTACAATCACTTGTAATGTAAATGCGTTCATGAAAACTTTTTATTTTACTAGTCTCTTTGTGTGTTTCCAGTCTACGAGTATACGACGCATATACTGCTAGGGAGTGAAAATCAAGTTGATATAGAAGAAACGAACATACTGTAAATCAACAAGACTAACTGTTTGACATTAATATAATTTGTTGTCTGTGTTTCTGCGTCTGTGGTTTCTTTAGTGCTGGTTGGCAGTTAACAGCCTTTTCTCATTCATCACACAATTTTTGTTATCTTTTAGGGTAAACTCTGCCTTCAGAGTAATTGAGTGAGAAGTTTTTAGTTTAACTAACATTCATACACGAATGCATCCACATACATATGGGTCAATTCTAATCATACGGATAGAAGATAATAGGACACAGAATAATTGCTGTCTGAAAGCCTTCCAGATCGTATTCACGAGTGGAGTGTGTCCAAATATTCTTAAAAGTTTATATTTATTTAACAACTCACTGCTTGATTTTTCAGTTTACTCTGTGTGCGCGAGTCTGTACAATCTTGTATAATTCTGTATAGGATGATACTATGTTCATATCGTGGCTCTATAACTTGACTATATCCACAACCACATTAATATTGATGGAAAAGAAATTTAGTTAACTGCTTTACAAAGGACTCTCTGAGACTGTAAAACTTTAAAACCTCCTGTGATAAATGCGAATTGAGGATGGCGTATTTTCAATTTTACAATGCACGTGTCATGTCATCTTATCGTGAGTTCGTGAAATAAACTAGCATACAAGCAAAAGCACTTCATTCTTTGAATATCATTAAAAGTGCTACTACAAACTACAAAGACCCTTCAACATTCTAAAATTAACTGTGAACTCTTGGCATCAGCTTGTCTGCCCCGAGACGTGTGGAGATCTTGCATAACTCGTACGCATCGCCTCTATATGAGAGTTTGATGTTAGTTTTTCTCTCCTTCTTATTTGTCCGATATCATTTTTAGTGTGCGCATAGATGTACTTGGTAGTATCGTAGTAATATGTACACATTACATATAATACAAAATTAAAATACGGAGAAATACATTCCACACGCTAGGAATAAAAAAAGATCGAGCACACCTCTACACATAGAAAAATACACATACAACATAGTAAAATATATATACGTGTGTGTGTGATTTATACTGTGAGTGTTTATTGCATGATAACGAATGTATTCATGAAACAAACTCTTATGAATGCATTAGCTCTTAAAATTATTTGCCGATTGTAGGAATAAAACTGAATCTGATAGCAAGAGCAGAGCTTATATTATGTTCCCTGGCTGGCTCGGAGTTGTTGGTGAGTTATTATATAATCTAGTATCAGTAAGTTAGGCTTCACGATTGGAAGGCAAAAGAAAAACAGACAGCTCAGCGTGGTTGAATGGAATAGTAAAATACTTGGAAAGGCAAAACATATCAAAAGTACAGTCCACATCGTCATTACTACTATCAATATATTCAGCGCATACTACTTTTCGGCTAGTTCGTTTACTTGTCAAAGTAAAATTAATCCAATAATCTATCTCTGGTTTGAAATACGGTGACATTTGGTTGCAAGAGTCACCAATCACCATCAGAGCATTGAGAGACAACAGAGATAAGAATGGAGGACCGACCGAGCGACATTTTCCTTTGAGCCACAAGAGCTGACAATATTGAATTTCTGATTTACATAATTCGCATGCATCACTACTCATTTGTCTCCTGATTGCTTTTGATTTGTACGGCATAAAGACACCACCTCAACAAGTATCCGCACGTTATGCCCGACACATCTTCCTCTTGACAATGAAGCGAAGGAACAAGTGAAGTTATTTCTTCATAAGAAGAATTCCAAACTTGTATTTTATTCCATTTTTAATCTTTTCTAAAGCTTCGCTGAGGATCTTCTTAGACACTCGAGAAACTGACTTGACTAGCTGTTCGAACGATCTCTGCAGTGTGGATCCGATTGCTTGCAAGGCTAACTCAGCTCATCTCCATAACCTACTACAGCTTTGGAGGATAGCAGATGATGTCAGTTCTCAAACCACCATAATACTCATCAGCCACCACCACCATCACTCTATCCTCCTCTAGGTAAGGTAAGTAAGACGATATATAGAAAGGGAGGAAGAATCTACCCACAGATTCAAACCCAGGGAAGGTAAGTAAGCGAGATAAAAAAGTATTGCAGTAGATCTTAGATCACGAACTATGCTTGCATTGCATGTAGATTGTAGAGAGAGCTAGGCTTTTTACTTGTCTCACTACACGACTAAGAGATGACGAGAACTCTCTTCCACATCACCAGCCAGGCAGTGGAGCTACCACCAACATCCACCATAGAATGAATGGACCTTTGCAGCATTTTTGTTGGTGTGCTTTTTATTCTGGCCAAGTTTTACCAGATCACCATCACTCACACAGAAACTTATCAATTTTTCTAATGCCCAAGGATTGGGGCTCATATATGAGTCTGTCTGATGTTTGCAGTCCTTATTATCATATGATGTACCTAAGTAAATACAATAAGTGTTGTGTTTCTACTCAGCTCTGCCTTCCCAAAGTAAAAGTAAAGAATCCAATTCGAGAGTGATGATGAATGACCCGTATGTTACCTGCGTTCAAATAAAAATCTACATTGTCGCCCCTCAGAAGAGCACATATCAATAAATGACCCAGCATCGTAGTATGTAATAAGAGCAAGAGAAGACAAAAATGTGAAATTATAATCAATGAGTAGATTTTCATGCAGGAGTGATTTTAAAGAACTCGGAAGAATTTGATTCATTCACCACCTAATCGCATTGCCACACGCTGCAATCACATAAAGAAGGGGTTTCTTCTCAGCTACTAAAAAAGTAAATGGTTTGGAAAGAGCTAAGTCAGAATTCTTGGAATCATATCATTGTTCTGTGACTCTCGCACAGAATCGCTTCTCTTCCATCTTCTGACTTTTGACAGATACTTAAGCTACGATTCTCATTCACAGAACAAATACAAAACGAATGCTGCAATCAGATTAAATTTATTCTTCATCTCAATCGATCATCATGATGAGGTTATCTCGTTTGAGTAGAGTTGAATACACGTGTGTTAATGCATTCAATACATTGTAAACCAAACAATTTTTCTGGGTGCTTGATTCCTTGTAATAATGTATCTCTTGTATTTGTTCACACTGTCTTCTGCTAACAAGTCGCTAACTCAGCTTATGAAGTTTTTAAATACTCTGAAACAAACAGAATATGGAAAGCCACAAAGGTCGAGGCTTCTTACCTCTCACTGGATATCTTATGTTCTAATCGTAAGAAATACATATACACCGCAAATAAAAAGACGCGAAATTGATTGCTTGGTGCGCTACGTATGCATGTAACCTTCGGGTACTATCTAAATCAAAATGTATTTAAGTTAAAATCAAATATTTTCATGCATAAGGAATAGGTGTATTAAATCGAAGACTGGGTTTCGAATAGCAAAACAACTGAGGAGTGTGCAAGCTACACTTGTTTCCTGCAATTAACAATATGCTACGGACAAATTAATGAATCGAATAATCAATACATATCGCTTATTTGAACACCTTCGTTTCGACGAGAATTGCAATATAAGCCGTGTTTTCCATGTTATGCGTTATTTTCTGGATTGCATAGGCTTATGTGTCTCTCAATAAAGATTTCATACACTTTTCAGGCAAGAGCTCAGATAATTTGAGAAGTTTTCCGTATTGGCTAAAATGTGAAATGATTGATATTTACGAAACAAAAGTGCCCGGTGTGTTTGTCCGTGTGTTTAATGGATGTTAAGGTCTCCCGGCCATTCGAAGTACCTCTCTCGCCTGAAACACTAAATGACTAAAAGCAATCATGTTATTTCATCTATTCTATGCACACATAACACAACTGTTATGGCACAAGTTGGTATATATAATAGTTTACTTAAGCCAAAGGCAAATCAATGACAGGGAATGAACTTTTTTCTTTGATAATTGATGGGTTTGGGCTTGTCTTTTCTCTCCACTTCTATCCCATTATTTTGAATTCTACCTGTTCTTGTGTAGCTGTGTGTGTGCTTGACTACACTACTACATGTATAGTGTGCCTCAGTGTATACTTTAGCAGGTAGAAAAGTATTATTGTGAATGCACATTCACAATAATTCTCTTACCATTATCTTTTAACACATACAAGACAACCTACACACACATAACACACACATACACACTTTTTGTCTCTAATAAAACTAAAAACTAAACTAACATTAACACAAATGACTAAACTCTAACACCATCAGCCATCAAATCCATCCATACAAATGAGATTCATGTTCAACTCTATAATAATATCACAAGTCATCCCGTATCTCTTTCTGGGCTCACAAGAAATCCAACACCAACCAGCACAATGTCATTCTGCACTGTACTATAAATCCGGCTCTTTTCTACTATCAAGAAGATCCTACAAAGTCGTAGTCTCTGCACAAGAAATATGTTAAACAAATTTAAAACATTTATCTTTTTCAACAGAGATTCAATAAATGTTTAGTAATACAATTATCACTGTTTTAGTAACTATTAAAAATACACAGAAATATTCTAGCATGGAGATATCCTGGAGCAAAGAAGTGTGTTTGTCAATTCGTGGAATGTTTAGGTAAATCAAAAACTGCATTCCTGTTTACGCAACAATGAAACATGAACAATAATACATTTTGGACGCTAGCCTCACTTGTATCATCATTCTCATCAACATCATCAGCAATATCACCGTTTCATTACGATAAATTGAAATGATTGAATCGAATACTAAAATTCCTACGACACATAATGAGACAGCCATTTTCATACTCCTTTGTACAATAACTATACGAGAGTGACAATTTATTATTATGCAAAGTAAAATGTATTCAAAGAGAACTTTGTTTGTTTCTTTTCAATCGTTGTGTAATCAGAAGATGAACAGATTAGATGGGATTCGACTGCAAGAGTCATCATCATGCAATGATTAGAATTATAAGGACGCAAGTTTGGGCTTACTGTGTGTGTGTGTGCATTCCTACCCTTGACTATATACAAAAATATCTATACAGTTGCGGATTAATCATTCTCATGTTCATCTGCACAGTCTGCTGCACTCCCTTTTACCCGAAGATCATCATCAACAACATTAGCATTATCACATCGAATCCAATCGATTTGACCGAAGAAATCATCATCATTAGCTATTCATTTGAAACATTTTCTATCCTTGTCTTCAGTTTCGTCTTGTCTGTAGCCTGAGTTTGATGACTGATACTCACCAAGACTAACAAGAACCAGGTGTGCACAATAAAAGTTTTTAACTCCCATTTGTAAACCACAACGAAAATGATACTTGTGCTATGCTTTTGTTGTGTAGTAAGTTCTCTTTCTCAATCCTAAAACTCGTCCTATTCACGTCCTTCTGTGTTCTTAATTCTTACGTATCAATTTAGCCATCTGAAGAGTGTGCAGGGGTGATATTTCTGCAACTTTTAATTAAACTCCAAAAGTCGTTTACATGATATTTAGGAGTTTATGGCAAACACAATTTTTGATGGTTTCAACGTGTCTCAATACAACACCACGAAAAAGTCTTAAAACATTCTGATTCTGAAATTAAACCCTTAATTAAAACCACACATAGAAATATGGATTTCAGGTAGTAAATCTTCAAATGAATCTTGTCAAATCTTTTAGAACGTGTCTATGTGTTATTAATGAACTTCATTCAACGCTACTGTGCCACTGTGTTCATTAATGCAACGGAGTTTGGAGTTCGAATGCTTGCAAAAACACTCATAAATTGCATTGGTGAATTGTCGTTCAAGTCACAACTGATAGTAGTGATGATACCTGACACTTGAAATTCGGTTAAGAATTCATTAAGTGCAGCCCTTTCGATGTTTCGCAGAAAGTAATATTTATTACTGCAGAAATGTCACCGTTTTGTTGAATAATGAAATCAATACCAAGACTCCCTTGAGATGCTATTTATTGCACTGCTCTTGCTACTGCTTCCACTATATTGATAATACCAACGTCACTTATTGATTGGTATGAATATCGATGATTTTGGAAGATGGAAAACTACTACGGTATAGTTATTGACAAAACTAGAAAAAGTTCATTACCTTGTTATCAAACTCTCCTCCTTGGTCTTCGTTTAGCGATTGAGACTTCAGTTTATTAGTTAGAAATCTGAGCATTTCTAACTATTTCACCACGAGCTGTAATCTAAGCCTTTTTGATATCTCGTGTTATATAATCAATTTTCAATGGTGGAGTTTTCTCTTGCGTCCGGGTGCGTTGAATATTGTCCGAGAAATTTCAATCGTTAAACTCTTTGGATACGCACAGTCTTTGTATGTAACTGGAAACTTTAAAACTTCATTTCAGATTTTACAGTTTTTCAGTGGAAGGCAAAATAGTGAAAAGCTGTTGGTTTTGTGTTTTGTGATGCAGCTCAGCTCGATTAATTTTCAGTACTGCAGACTGACTATTTCATAGCAATCTTTGATAAAGTTGAGTGAGTTGAGTCCAAAAGTTGATTCAAGTCACCCCAGATTCTAAATTATACAAGAAAGGCTTTATTATCAATCCTGCTTCAACTTAAACGTGTTGAACAGGATTTAGAAAAATTGTTGAATTTTTAAATGCTTTTACAAAAGCTTAGGAAATTAATATAAAACGCGATCTCTGATAGCCTGGAGTATGTTATTATAATGATTGATATAAATCAATCAATAAATTGATGAGTTGTACTTAATTGCAAAATTAGAAGTAAAGGTAATTAGCACCTGCACTTGTGAAAATTATCTAAAAATCAAAAAGTAAACTGACAAAGTAAAGATTTCAGACTAAACTGATGAAGATAGTTCTTATTTGTCTTGTTAAAGTAGATTATCCTGTATTTGTACTTGTAATATGTCATAAAGGTTCTTGGATAATAAATGTAGGAGTAAGTCAAAATTCACAGTAAATTAAAATAAGTTTCTAAAATAAGTTCTAGTTGTTAAGTTAAGTAGAATAAGTAAGAGTTTTCTTTGCTCGGATTAATGGGTCTTAAAAACGTCGAGTATGTCGAAATTCGGCAGAAGCTACAGTACACCAAAGTAAAATGTTCTAAGTCCCTGTCCAACTTGACTGTTTCGATTTGGACTTTGTAAAGCTTGGGTTCAATAATATTTAAGAAATTGAAATTGAATAATATTTTAAATTTTAAAACAAGTCCTAGCACAGTATCTCCAGACGAATTAATTGCACGAACAACAGCAGTAATAGTTTTAATTAGTATTCAGTATTCATAATATTATGTGAAATAATTGAAACTAAAAAATTCGTCTAAGTCCGAAGAGTCAAGCAGTCAAATGTGGGTAAAGTGAGAAACTCTGGAAATGAGTGATTTTGTCAGGTTAAAAAATGTTTTTTCTTAAAAACAGAAACAGAAATAGTATTCTGTAGGAGAGAACGTTTAACTCAGAAATCTAAAGCTTTTCCAGAAAGTTTATACTTGAGAAAAGCCAACTGAGTCCAACAGCGAACCAAACTCCCAAAAATTTTCTAAGTCCCAACTCTGTCTCTCCTTTTCTTTCTTTCTTTCTCTCTCTCTCTCTCTTTGCTCTCTCTTGAAGAGTTTAACTGTGAACAGCTGTCTAACTTCCAACTACTCAAGATTATTCTCATGTGCAGGTAGACTTCAAGTAAGATTTGAATTTTATAAGAAGTTCGAGCAAAAATTCAGAGAAAATACACGAGAAATTCAGAAACCGAAGCATGAAAACTCGTAATCCCTCAATTTCAAACAAAGATTTCTCCAATTCGGTTTTTAAGGTTGGGGAACTGAAAGAACGTGTGTATGAGATCAAAATTATATAATACGTACATTTCAGGTCACAAAATTAACGAAACGGTGAAATGGATAAAACACAAGTCGAGTTTTAGAGAAACAACAGGAAAGTCAGTTTAAACTTATTTCACTTTTGGAAAGAGTCTCAGTCTAGTTGTAAAAGTCAAGAAAGTTGTAAGTTGTTGTTGTAACTGGTCTATACTTCACTTTCTCACATTACACCTGGTCTGGTGTAGTCTCAACCGAAGGCTCAAAAACAGCGTTTTAGTATTTCCGAGATTAATGAATTTTAACAATTGTCCCACCTTTTTGTAAAAATTACAATTGAAGATAACTTTTTATTAATTGTTGGGATGAGGATATTTATTAAAAACTACAAAAATTTAGAATATTAGGGGAGTGAAAATTTTGCAAGTCCTCAATTCCTACTTGTGAAGAATGGAGGAGCTGGGGTCAAATACGAATTCAAAGGGGATATAAGAAGAGCTCGTAGAGACAGAATGTGTAGACCTGAACTCGACAAAGGTTACGGAGGAACTGTGTCTTTGCTCGAGAAGTCTCATGGATAAAGCTGAAACCCTGTTGGACTTCGGGAGTTTGGAGTTCAGCTCATACTCAGAGTCTCAACAACACTCTCTCCTTCACTGGGACTGCGTACAACTCGCCCCATGTCTTCTCCCTAAGCCCAACACACAGCCAGCCTCAGCTCTACACACCTCTACACTCTGCCTCGCTTCTAACTCACAACTTTGCCCAAAACTGAAATCAAAAATTCACAAGACTACCAATTTTATCAATTGGCAATAGTTTTACAACACAATTGTTTAAAATATAATGGCAAAATAATATTTCTTCAAATTTTAAACCAAAAATGAGAATTATCATCAAACTCAAAGACAAAACTTCCAAAATGTCAAAAAAATTCAACCAATATTGGTTTTGTATCGAACACTAAAAAACTAAACAACTTTCTCCAACATTACGCAATATTGAGATCATTCATTAATGTGAGCCGAAAATTCAACAAGCTTTCACTTCACCCCAGTACCAAAAATACAAGTAAATTCTGAAATATTCCGAGATTACTTGAAATGACCGTGATAGGCGAGACACTTGATGAAATGTGAATTATAAAAATGTATCTGTCACAAAAAGGCTCTATTTCACTTCTGAGACGAAAGTGGAGAGTGCACAATTATACGAACAATAACAGAGTACGACGACGACGACGATGATGATGATGATCCAACACTGTTGTAGTGTACACACACACACATATACACTCGGAATAGGGAATAAGAATAATGTCGGGGCAGCCTGCAACACCACTTCTCTCTAGCTGTACAGCCTGATAGAAACTGAGGTCTGTGAGGCCACTTGCCGGGGTTTTAAATGAAACGTGATACTATTACTACACTACAACACACACACACACACACAAGTTGGTTCTACTAGCCAGTAGGGAAACTACGGTTGCGTATGACTATAGTAAACGAGTACGCCAGTCAGCTGCATACGAGTGGAAGATCCCACACTCCAGGGGAGTAAGGGAGAACTTCTCATTCATAGAAACTTGGGGATGAAGGGCCCCAAAATGGGTATGCCCAGCAAGGGGAGGGTCTGGGGATGTCAGAGGTCGTGGGGTCATCAGCGACTACCCAAAGCGAGGGGGGGAATCTCCCATGGTAAAATAAATTCTTGGGATGACCTTGCGCGGACTTCCCCTAATCCATTCATGAAAATGAACCCGTCCTTAGGAGCGTAAACGGAGTATGAGGTGGGGATCCTGCGCTTACACTCGGGGGTCTCTTATATGACGACGCTCACTTGTGAATGAAATTCATCTTTCTCTCCACACAACAGCACTAGCGCACTCACTGTTGTATTAACTCCAGCCTGAAAGACCACCTCTTCTTCTTCTTCGTCCTGCCATGATCATTCCTCTCCACCTTACTCTCCCACATCATACTACATACACATACATACAGTCAGATCTTGCATTAGTAGAGATCCTCACTCACTTTACTCGCACTTTCACTCCTCACACTGCTAGTAGAGTTGTAATACTACTACTATATACTACTACACTATAAGAAGAAGGTTGTGTGTGTATATGTCGTACCCTCACACACACAGTGTATTAAGAAGCAAGTCTTGCGGTAGTAGTGGAGTAGAGAAGCATCTCGTACGCATGAACTCAGGTTTTATGTGTGTGTAGTGGAATTGGTAATGGGAGCATTCTTTCTATATGGTATATTCGGTGCTGTGTGTCCTTACTACTGCTACTACTGATGCTGCTACTACTACTACTACTACTACTATTACCCTCGTCTTCTTGTATGAATCGCGAGGTTTTCCCCACTGTTTCAATAGAGAGAAAGACTCTCCTTGCTCCTTAAACTACCGAGTACGAAAATGCATTATGCGACTACTCGTGTAATACTCCATAAAACTACATTACACTGCCTCTCGGTATATCTATAAATGTGGGTATATATCTAGCTGCTAGGTAAATGTGAAGCAAGGGAAAGTTGTCCAGACCTTAGACTGAGAGACTTGAGATTCCGTCCGTACTGCTATACATTGAGACAGTTTCTCGATCATAACCCGACTTTTATTTGCTATGTTGTGTGTACTACTGTTATATACATATATGTATAGGGCCGTGGTGGATCTCTTTAGGGTTGCCTTTCCTTTCTATTAATTTCCGTGTATTTCTTAAAAGCGAGTTCTTCCAGTTCTCTCTCCTTCTA
>Ga0194135_10000549_pt1 | contig 22117 bp, 23 predicted proteins | sample LitLau_LLRF_2013_FD_134024 | JGI IMG/M metagenome (GOLD analysis project Ga0194135, IMG submission 134024) | Freshwater sediment microbial communities in response to fracking from North America - Little Laurel Run_MetaG_LLRF_2013 (version 2) | ecosystem: Environmental > Aquatic > Freshwater >...
CTCCTGAATACGGAGAAATTGGATTACAATTTGAAAGTCGTGAGACGGCGTGAGCTTGAGAATTTAACGATGCGGAGTAGTCTCAAACGGGCGGTTCTCAAATTCCGTGATACTTTCAACTCTCTTCGAAAAAATTTCCGAATCGCTGTTGAGAATGCCAAGAGAGAAGCAAAGCAAGTGATCAAGGAAGCAAATAGACTCACGGAGCACAATTCAACTGCTGCCCGGAGACTACTTCACATGGCCGCTGTTGATTATCGAAAGTTTATGGACCTCTGGGCGGGATCTGAAGAGGAAGCACGGCGACGTGTGGATCTTCTCTTGGACATTCAAGAATTTGTGTTCAAACGCATGCTTGGCCTTACCCTCCCGAAATCCGATTTGTCAGCCTTTGATGAGCGTCCGAAAGAAGTCCATGCCTTCATCCACAAGCTCGACTATGACATTGAATTGCGTAAGAAAAATAACGAATCCTCAAAATACAGAACTCACTATCTTATTTTCTTTTAGCGATTAGTTCCAACAACAATGGATTTTTGCGTAACTTCTGTGTTATAGAGAGAGAGCAGCGTGGTGATCCTGGAGCCTGGGGTCGGAAAACTGCCACTTCCAATGACAACGAGAGTGGGATGCCTATTGGTGACACTGATTCCATTGCGAGTCTTATTGGAACTAAAACCCAAACAACTTCGACTCCCGCTCCTACAACAGGGAGACAACTCAAGACAAGTCCAAGTTTGGTTTTGGACTGGGATTCTTCAGTCGACCTTTTGCCAGAACCAGAGGCAGATCCAATCTTTCACCGTAGAGTCATGGAGAACTTGTCACAAGTCATAGGAGAGGAGACTGGATTCTTACTGGAATCAAAATTACGAAAAATGCTGGGTCCGTTACTTTATATCTCGTAGATGATTCTTTTCTTACAACAGACGAGCGATGTCATTTGAGTAATAGTGGCTAACAATGCTTGATGATTTGGATTATTAGGCCCTATGATGGCACGGGAAAGAACCTTGGTTCAGTTTGATGCAGTTCTGACTGCCTTGGGTATTGTAACACTTGGAGACATGCAACTACTAGCAAGATACATGCTCAAAAATTGTACTGTTATGAAGGCAGTCCTTGCCAAGGCAAGTCGAATTCAGAAACAAGGCTAGAGAATGGACAATGCGGCCTGCACTCACTCCGCGAGCCTCCGATTAACCTATGCTCACTAACTGTTTATTTCATTCCTGTTTATTTAGTTTGATGATACCGGCACGCCGATCCTGGATTCCATGAATGTGAGTTTGGATGAGTTGCCTAGCACTTTCACATCTGCGGAAACCGTGGCATTGGAACAACTCCAGAAACAAATCCTACATCGCCTCTATGGTGAAGGTGAAGGGGAAGATGTTGAAGAAGCGGAGGAGCTCCAGCCAGTTCTTATTCCCAGAATTCTTTATTGTGATGAGATCCGAGAGGGGTCTTCTTATGAAGGGGAAAGGGAAGGGGAGATGGGGGAGGAAGCACCTGGAGAAGAAGAGGACGAAGGGTATGCAAACTACCGGCTTCCGAGAGCGTCTAGACTTGAGTATCGGGGAGAAGCAGTTGAACATGAACATGATGGAGAGGGGGCGGCCTTAGTGGCACTAACCAGTGAGCGCACTCTTGCCCACTCTTCAGGATCCATAGATACTCCAGAGGGATGCAGACGAAAGGACCTTTCTTTGTAAAAACACAAGTCAACTGTGGTCTTCTTACAATTATTGCGAAGTTGACATTTATTTTTCTTCTTAGCGATACCGCGGGGAGCATGGTGATGACTTGGTACAAGAAAGATTCCGAGTGCCAATGTGAGAAACCCGAAGGGGTCTGTATCTGTGACGGACAAGTGGATGAAGTGAAAGGTGGACCAGAACCGCCAACTCATGTCGCAACCAGTGACGAATCATCAACTTCTCGCACTGCATCCGTACATTCTCTTCAAACTACCACGGTCGGCAGTCAGGACATGCTCTACATTCCTCCGAATGACGTCCTTCGAGCCCTCGCTGGATTCCTCAAACAGTTCAACGCAAAAACAAAGCTGTATGCGTCTCTATATCATCCACGTTGCACGATTTATCAGACTCGTCATCAACTAAATTTCCCTTTGTTTATTAGGGAAAAGCTATCTGAGGAGGAGAGAGTGAAAACGACATTGAGTAAACTCCGCCTCCCAAGTGTTGAAGAGATGCGGGACTACTGGAGTCGTTTCCTCCCATTGGTTCAACATTTTGACTCTAATGGGTTTTGGGAGTCTCTTCTCGACGCCTTCACAGATTACCATGTCCTGCTCAAACGTAAGGACTAAACAGAATCTCGTCATGTTTTCTCTTTATGGTGGCTGGCGAAAGAATGCTTCTTTTTTTTTAGAACGAAACCAGAGTCTGTTGGAACTGGAAGCAATTAGAAGACAGAATCAGGAATTGGCTCATCTTCTTCGTGCTCACATGGGACTGTTTCCTTCCTCCAATCTCGACGTCAACAGACTCACACTTCCTTACTGCTAAGTGCTAAACCTAAACCTAAACAAGAAATAATTTCTACAAATCCGAATTCATTAAAAATGAGATGAGTTGATGTGACTTAAGCAGTCGAGTATTTGCAGTAAGGTTGATTTCTAGAAATTGTAATCCTACTCCCGTAGTATACGCCGCCATTGCCGCCTTCCTTTGTTCACTCTACCTTTGATACTTGACGGAATTATTCAACTCAACTCAACTTCTGTTGCGTTTTCTCTTGGCGGGGGTTCCTTTCAAATTCTTGAAAGTGGGTGGGACAGCTGATTTTAGGATTGAGTTTGTTTAATTTAATTGAGTTTAAAACTGGTATTATTATGGCAGTTTCCTGACTGTTTAAAAGTTTCAGCCCTTCTACAGACGCCTACTTCGAGAGAGAGGGGACAAATGGAGACTGAAAATGTCAGCTGCATCTACAAACCCTCCCTTGTCATTGACCACGTCGAAGTGTCTGGAGCAACTGCCCGGGTAAAACAAGATAGAAGCCAAACGGCACTGCCAACCCTTATCCACTTCCATAAAGGTCACGGTTTTTAAAGAATTTAATATTATCCTCCTTTAGGTAACTTGCATCGAGTGTTGTGGAAGCCGTATGTTCATTGGAACTGCTGAAGGGTAAGCAACGAGAACGACGTATAAGTTTGTTAGGACGCCCTCCCTCCAGTTTCGCTACGAATACGCTACGACTACGAATGGGCAGGGGCAGGATGCGAGATGGAAATTACGACAATTTTGTGTTTTCCTTAGATTCTTGATTGAGTATTTCATGCCGGACGACAAGACAAATATCCATTTTACCCGAATCAGATGCACGGATTTGAACAACAAGGTACAGCAACGTTTTCATTCGGATTCAAGTGATTCTCCGAATTCAGCATTGGGGAGGCGGGAGGGGCTGACCTAGTAGTAGAATTAATTTTTGGTTTCTTTCGTAGAACCAGTCTGTTCAGTTCATTCGTTCAGCATCCGCCATTGATAGTTTGCTGATTCTGTCGGGAAACTACTTGGCTCTTTTTGACATCCAGACTCTCGAGGCCAAAGGGAATGGCCTGCGTAACATTACAGCCCTTTCCGTGGATGAGAACCCAGCCTCCGGTGATCCATTTGTGGTTGAGGTTCGTGCTTATAAATGCCATCGATTACATTCAGATTTTGACATTTATGTCGCTGGCTGGACCCCAGTTTTCTTTTAGTCGGAAGACCTCCATCCACTTGGGGCAAGCTACCGTCAAAGGGTTCAACCTAACACGTGAAATTGGGGTGGAATCGGTAGCGTTGAGCTTGAGCATGGAATCAGGTCTAATTTGTGCTGCACTTGCGAATGGATACTATATCATGCTCAATACTTTTCTGAAGAATTCTAAACCAATTCAACTCTGCTCGTTTGACACCAAGGACAAACCGCAAGTAGTTCATGTCAAAAAGGTTAGTGTTTATTCTTATCAAAATTTCGATGTTTTATTACGATAATTCTGTTGATATTTGTGTTTTAGGAGGAGTTTCTAGTCCTTGGGCCAGGGGGTTTAGGAGTTTTTGTGACAAAAGATGGGACATCGGGTAAATGCACAGCAGTCAAAATGTAACGACTTTATTATTAGCAATTAGTCTGGGCCCTTAAAAGTAGAAAGGCGTTTTAAAACAAGCATTCTACACAAAGGTTATGAGATGTCCGTAGGTTTAGAATTTAGATTTTTAATTAAACATTATATCGTTACTTTTCAGAGCGACCTCCAATCTCATGGCCAGACAAAGTATTTCAAATCAATGTCCACAATCATCTCAACGTAGTGGCCATGGGACAGGATCTAATTTACGTACACAGTCTTGTTGACTATGCAACTTGCCACACAATTCCCTTCCGGGGGAATCTCCTCAAGTGCTTGTCGTTGAGTGAGGGGAATTTGTATGTCGTGTGCTCCAGAAGTTTGTTCAAATTGAATCCAGTTTCCATCCAAGACCAAATTGAGGTAAGACCCATTTAACTAAAATCGCTCAGCAATCCGTTGATTAGTTTAGGATTTGGATCTTACATTGATTTTCCGAATATTTTCTTCAAATTGTAGACTCTGTTGGGATCAGATGAGATTGAGAAGGCGATTAAATTACTCCAACTGTCCCATTTAAAACTGGAAGATCATCAGCGACTGGAAGAAAAGATACAGAGGAGAGCCGTGTTTCTCCATTTGACAAACTTGGAGTTTGATTCTGCTGCAGAATCCCTTCGACTAAGCAACATTGATTTGAGAGAAGTAAAAATATTCCCAACTTTCAATTCATTAGGTACTCTATCTATTATTAGTATAAAAATTAATCTTTTCCAATCTTTTTTTCATAGGTGCTGACTCTCTTTCCAAATATGCTTCCAGTGAACTCCACATTCACGCGAGCTCTGCCACCGTTTCACAATTTTATTGAAATTCGAGATGTGAGGTTATATTTAATGGGCTTCTGTTAAATTCCTTCCTTATTCCTTACTCAGAATTCGAAATCATTTTTTAGATGACGAAAGGGGACAAAGCAAAAGTAAAACAAATCGGTACATTCCTGGCTCGGACTTTGGTGGATTTTGACTCTGTCCGAAACTCAAAGGTTAGGAGAATTAAACTAATCCAAATTAGTAGTTTTGCTTTTGCAGGATTCTTTTAGATGAGTATGATTATTGGAATCGTCTTCAAGGAATTTTTTTTTATTATTCAGGATTTATCGACGGCAGTATTCAAATTGGCAACGAAATATGATCAGAGGAACACATTCGAGCTCCTGGTTCCAATGACGAATCAACTCCCACTGGATATGCCTGATTTATTGGAATGGTTGGAATCGAACAAATTCTTCAACTCTGCTGGTCAGATTTATGCTCAAACTGGACAAATTGGAAAAGCACTCAATTTATGGATCTCAATTTTGGAAGAGAAAATCTTTTGTGCGGCTCAAGAAGCATTCCCTGGGATTTCCATCATCATTGACACTCTCCTGAAGTAAGGTTTTCCAAAATCCGAATGACTACAATTTTGTCTCTATTGAATTATATTCTTAGAACCACTGATACTACCCTGGTTTGGTCCTGCTTCGAGAAGTTGGTGGCAATAGATCCTTCCGCTGCTATTCAAATTTTTACTCGAAAGCCCATCAGTGCTGCCTATCCTCCTTTAAAAGTAGCGGAAAAACTGCGGAAATGGCCACAAATTTCTATTCTCTACTTGGAACACTGTGTTGAAGAGAAGGACGTCCAAGATGAGGATTGTCATACTTACTTGGCCACAATGTACATTGATCATATTTTAACCGAAGGCAATCCAGACGTCATGGGGAAGTCGAGACTGAAGTTACGCCATTTCTTGATCCAATCCAATTGTCTCAAACTCCAGTTCCTCATTGGTCGCTTGACAAATACGAGCCTGCGGTACGAACTTGCGATTCTGCATGGAAAGGTTGGTGAACTTCAATGAATGGATTTACACTACTGGCAAACGAAAAGGAAAATTAATTGATGCTTTTTAATTAGGCAGGGGATCATAAACCAGCTCTTCTACTTTTCACGACCGAGCTCAAGGATCATAAAATGGCGAGGGAGTATTGTACCAAACTGAAGAGAAAGCAAGAGCGAAAGGAAGCATTTTTAATATTACTGGGGATCTATCTGGAAGAAGCCGAAACTTCACCGTGAGTATTAAACCTAAACTAAAACTAAAAGCGTGGAAGCTTGAATTTTTTTTGTATGTTTAGGGAGATGGATGCGAGTCATGAGCATGTAGTGAGCCTCCTTACTGAATTTGGAGAGGAATTTGACCTTTCATTGGTGCTGGGAATGCTTCCCGATGATTGGTCCTTAAAATTAGTTTCCAATGTCCTGTTCAGAGCTGTTCGAAATACACTTCACAAGGTATTTCCAAACGGAAGCGAATCAGTTTGTCACGTTATTAAACGTTTCGATTTTTATATACATTTTTTTTTCAGCGGAGACAAGCTCAGCTATTGGCTGGCTTAAGTCGTCGTGTGGGAGTCGATGTGACGCTGAGGTCATTCAACACCAACCAAGGCTACATTGTTGACAGTGAGAGCATCTGCCAAGTGTGTCACAAATCTTTTGACCTCAATGACCCCATTTTTTGTAAGCAAGGATTCGTTGTGCATGAAAAATGTAAGTAAAGACGAACAATTTTTACTGAAAACAAAAATTGGTATCACGAACCACGTAAAACTTATACTTAAACATAACGTTTCTGGCATAGAGAAACTGAAGCAAACAATTAATTCCTGCAGCATTTAAAGTACACTAAAATGATTATAATTCCTACGGTGTGTCAGGACTAGACAAGGTTTCGAATAGAAGTGCTGAGGTCATTAAAATAGGGGTGCTCCATTGCCTCCTCGGCCGTCATTCGACAGAGCGGATTGCAAACAATGAGGCGACTCAGGAGATCTCTTCCTTTTGTGTTGATTTTCGGCGTAACTTGAGACAAGGACGCCGTGGCATGGTAAATTGGGAATGGTTTGTAGTCTGGCAGTTGTGTGTGGCCACCCCAGCTCTCTTCAGTGGGTGTTCCAAGTAGTTTGAAGATTCGCTTCAGTTGATCATCCACGTCACTCCCGGGGAAGAGTGGCCTGCCGGCATTTGCAAGTTCCGCAAAGATACAACCTGCTGACCACATGTCTATGGAAGTGTTGTAGAGTTTTGCTCCAAAGAGAACGTCAGGCGGACGATACCAGAGGGTCACTACTTCAGCGGAATAACATTTCACGGGAATTCCAAAGGAACGAGCAAGGCCAAAATCGGCCAACTTCAATTCCCCATTCTGAAAGAGTCAGCATCAATGAGAGACAGTTGCTGGTAAGTACGAGGCTGACAGGTTTGAATTAGCTGACCTTGTTTATGAGGAGGTTTTGGGGTTTGAGATCACGATGGAGAACGTTATGGGCATGACAAAATGCAAGTCCACGCAGGAGCTGGAACCTGGAATTGAAAAAAGGCATTAATACTTAACCTACGCGTATAGCTTTTGATTCCACTCATTTCTTACATGAAGGACTTGACCACTTCGGAATCAATATCAGCTATAAAGGGTTTCAATGAAAATGAAAGTAAAGTAAAGCAAAACAGATTAATTATACATATGAACTGGAATACGGGTATAATTAGAAGAGGAACTTAATTCACCGTTGAGTGAGTCAAAATATTTCTTAAGATCCTGGTCGCAGTGTTCAAAAACAAGGGTCAGCTTCTTGTCGGAATGAAGAACATCGTAGAGCCGGACAATGTTTCGATGCCGCAGTTCCTTCAAAAGACAGATCTCGCGAAGAGCCGAGGAGGGAACTCCCTGAAAGGATGTTAAGAATTTATTAATGTGGACAGTATTAATTTGTTACGATCCCTCGGACGATTAACAATAATGTACTTTTTACCTCATCCTCGTCATCTAGTCGAACCCGCTTCAACGCCACGATTTCCATTGTCTCCCTATTCTTGGCCTTGAATACGGTCCCATACGTCCCTGTTGTTACAGTTTAATCAGATTACTCAGTCTTACTCTTTTTAATGTTTATAGTTTACTAAATTGTTCCATTTCCGCAAAAAATTAACTTGACTTGTCATCTTAATCGAAATGACGCTTACCTTCTCCAATTTTTTCCAGTTTCTCATACTTTTGCATTTTGGACTTATTCGAATTGATTAACACTGATAAACTGAACGCAAAGAGGCGGTAGTTAATAAAGTGCCAAAGAATTAATTGTGCATGTCGTTTTGTTATTATTGTTTTACAAAGCAGCTGATTAATTTCGCTTTCGCTTTCTCCAAATCTAAGGCTCCAATTCCAAAGCGAAAGGAAAGTGACAGAGGAAGAGTCAAAAGACTAAAAAGTGCGACAGAAGAGCACAGATTTCCGCCAAGATTTTGAACTAGACGCTTATTTCCGACAACAGAGAAGTTATCCCATTTTCCTGCCATAATTCCTGCAAATTAAGTTAATTGAATTAGTTTCGCGTGTGGGGCGATTGGATAGCAATGGCACAACGTTTCCCAAATTCACCGGCACCTGTTCCACAGCAGCGATTTGCGGGGCCACCATCTGCTCCAATAAGGCCGCCTTTCCCTGGCCCTGCCTATGGAGTAAGTCCCCCTTTAACATTCAATGCACGAGAGAATAATTCCTTAACCTTAACCTTACTTTTTTTTCTAATTTACAGCCTCCCCGTCCTGGGTACAATGCACCAAGTCCAATGGGAGGAATGATGCCACCGCGACCTCCGCCCGGCCAAGGAGGGCAGTATGGAAGTCCAATGCAACGTCCGATTGGCCCTCCTCAACCTGGAAGTAAAAGAGCACCTCCCATAGACCCAAGGACTGGACAGCAGAAAGGGTAAATTTGGCTATCGATATAAAGGCTTTTTCCATTCTTTCACAGCGAAGTAATGTTGTCTGTTGTACTTTTTTCTTGAAATTTTGAAGGGAGTATCCTTCTAAGAAGAAGAAGAAGCAGGCAGATAAAATACTGCCCCAAAAAGTCCGTGATTTGGTTCCAGAGTCTCAGGCTTACATGGATTTACTCGCTTTTGAAAGGAAATTGGATGCCACAATCATGCGAAAGCGATTGGATATTCAGGAAGCCCTCAAGCGTCCCATGAAGCAGAAACGGAAGTTGCGTATTTTCATTTCCAACACATTTTACCCGCCGAAAGAACCAACGGAGACGGAAGAAGGGGCAATGGCTTCTTGGGAGCTTCGAGTAGAAGGAAGGCTCACGGATGACTCCAAAGCGGATCCAAATAAGGTAAAGGGGAAGGTGGTTCAGGATAACTCGTAATAATTGTTTAATTAAAATTCCAAATCACTTCAGTTTCTCTGCTATCATTTCTGGATCAGGTCAAGCGCAAGTTTTCATCCTTCTTCAAAAGTTTGGTAATTGAGTTGGACAAGGAATTGTATGGACCGGATAACCATTTGGTCGAGTGGCATCGGACACAGACTACACAAGAAACGGATGGGTTCCAGGTATGCTTTAGATCCATCATCCATCGTTCATGTGTAAATTGAAATTAATCACCTCCATGCCATGCATTGCGTTCATACCTTACATAGGTCAAACGACCAGGAGATAAGAATGTCCGCTGTACGATTCTGCTACTTTTGGATTACCAACCATTACAATTTAAATTGGATTCACGCTTGGCTCGATTGTTGGGAGTTCACACTCAGACGCGTCCCGTTATCATTGCAGCTCTTTGGCAGTACATCAAGACTCATCGACTTCAGGTAAAAGGTCAAACAAGGATATGGCCTCTCAATGATTGGGCGATTAGGTTGGCGTTTAGCTGAGGTCAAAAACAATTTTGAACGGTAATTCTGAACAGGATTCGCATGAACGGGAATTCATCAACTGTGACAAATATTTGGAACAAATTTTTGCCTGCCCACGAATGAAGTTTGCTGAGATCCCGCAAAGGTTGAATTCTCTCCTTCACCCCCCAGATCCAATTGTCATCAACCATCTCATCAGGTGCGTACTAAAAATAACGTAACTGAAAATTGTTGTCTGTTGTGCGAGCGAGGTCATTCTTGTGTCATAGTGTGGAGGGCGTGGAGCAAAAGAAAACGGCATGTTATGACATTGAAGTGGAAGTGGATGATACGCTCAAGTCCCAGATGAACAATTTCCTCCTCTCAACTGCCAGTCAGCAAGAAATCCAGGTGACTTATTAGTCCCAAATCCCGATTTCTACGCCTATTGTGCATGTCTGACCTAACACTGCTACTAGAAATCCAACCAATTAATTTTACTCTGCAGAGTTTGGACTCCAAGATACACGAAACAGTGGAAACGATCAACCAATTGAAAACGAACCGTGAATTCTTTCTCAGTTTTGCAAAAGATCCACAACAATTCATCACGCGTTGGCTTATGTCACAAACCCGGGATCTGAAGGTACGTCAGTCAAATAAGGCAACAAAACGAAAACCATGTTAGTCTAATATACCTCGAAATGAATATTCTTGTTTAGACAATGACAGACGTGGTGGGAAATCCAGAGGAAGAGCGACGGTGTGAGTTTTTCTTTCAACCCTGGACAAGTGAAGCCGTTTGTCGTTACTTTTACACAAAATTACAACAGAAGAGAGCAGAACTGGAACAAGCTCTTGGAATCCGTTCAAACTAGAACCCGGATTAAAGAAATTCCTTTCCTTCTTTTTACAAAGTTAATTCAGTAAGCACCATGATAGGAAATTAAAGGTTAACTCTTTTTGAAGTTTGTCAACTTTTTGTAAATATTTTACAGTAAGCTTTATTAAACTGGGACGTGACCATAATAGTATCAATAGTCTTCTGAATCTCAATCAGAGTTTCCAACTTTAAGGTTTTAAGCAAACGATCCTACATTACCCACGATTCGCGTAATCCTGATTGGCAAATGGCAGAAACCATGGAGGGATTTCCTTTCGAGTCGGAGCATCTTTTTTGTTGTCAGAATTCACGATACGAATATGAATAGGTACTTCCGCTTCGGCTTTGGTACTTGGTCCATCATTCAGCGCTGGAGTACGGTACTCGTCAATTTTCTTAAGCACCTTGTACATCGGTCCGAAAGCCTGGTTGAACCTGAAAAGAGGGAAAAAGGAAATTAATCAGGCAGGACGATTTCCAATCGACAATGTCTTGGTCTAATTTTTACGACAAATGTTTGGATGGTCAAGTGGACGAAAATGCTTCTTTCATATTTTGGTCTAACTTACTCCTTGATGCTGACGGTGACCGGATAATCCATACCATACCCCTCGACGGGCTCTCGGCAAAAGGTGCACTTGAAGTCACCCGTGGCCGAATTAAATACTTGCGATGCATACAGATGATGAAACTCTTGTCCACAAAATTTATTCGTGCAACGGAACCGCGTCTCCTTTCGATGCCAACGACGGGCCAAGCTGGCTGCCTTCTGCTCCTTTTCAATCTTCCGACGAACGCAGTTAAGCCTGTACTTGCAGTACTTACCTGCAACGAAAGATAACGCAAATCAGGCGCCAATTCCCCCGAAAAGCGGTATAATATTCAGTCCTTACTTAATCCCTCCATATCCAAATAAATGTGATCCATGCCGACGTGGCTCTCATTGGCATCGCCGGGTTTACGAATCTTGATGATTCTATGCTTCACCAAGCCATGAATCCCATTCCTGAGGTATTGATACTCAAGGCAGAGCTTCTTTTTCAATTCTTCTTCGGTCAACGCTGCCAAACAATAAAAATGGATCTTTCATCAACCAAGTCCTTAGCAAGTCCCAAAAGCATCACATTCAAAACACGGTATAATTAATGATGATTAAGAGAGGGAGTTGGGGATATGATTGGAAGTTGAGAACTTACACCCGTGAACTACGAGAACGTTGACAATAGCCTTTTCCACTCCAGGTCCAGAGAAGAGCTTATAACTAGGGTCCATGACTAAGTCGAGCAAAGTCTTCAAGTGAGGTGAGTTTGGCGACGTCTGAGATGACGAGGCGGACTCTGCACCAGGACGAGGGACCATTGGTAAGGTGACGGTAGGATTGAGCTTGGGTCTCACTGGTCTCGGTGACATGGCACTAACACTTGTTCTTGACTCCTTCCTTGACAAAATTGTAGGCTGGAAAGAAAAAATAGACAATTCGCTAAAAAGGGATAGTTCCTTAGACCAGATATAAATTAATCGCTACCGAATCGAACTTGACGCTGTTCGTACTTACGTTGAATAAGGTGGAAGAGGGGGGATCGATTATAAATTAATCGCTACCAACGATTAATTCGGAGGTAGTAAAATGACAAAAGAGTTGGACGGACGGACAATCTGACCTCCTCACCTCAGCATTCACACGAAGAATGAAAATGGGAAAACGCTGGTAGTTCCGTCCCTCCTCCCCAGAGGGAAGGAAAGTCCTTTTCATCTGTTGGAGCTGAAGCTCAAATTCATTCTCCCATTGAAGAACAAATTTTGAAAAGATTAAATGACATTCGACATTTGACATTTTCTCTCAAAATGTCAAAATGTTCATACATTTTATGAAATGTTGTAATATTCAATTTTATTTTTTTTGTTATTATGAAGTAGTGATTCCTTGTCCCATTTCCGTGATGCTTTGTTTGGTTAAAATTGCATAAAAGTTGAATGGAGGGAAATGGAGATAAAGTTGTCACTGGAGAGAGAGAATGGAGAAAGGAATCCTTTGTCCTGCCTTCACTCTTTCGTTTTCTGGAGCTTTCAATCTAAAAAAAAAAGTTCCACCTTGGAGCGACTAAACTCTTCCTCTGGATGCTGGGTGGTGCGGAACAGAAATGGCAGCGTAAACGGAAGAAGTGTTATAAAGCATTTGTTTAAAACTTGAGGGAATTCAGAAGGCAGGAAAAAGGAAGCTAATGGATATGTAAATGCATTTTCCTATTGTGTTCCATTGTCCGGGGGAGACAGACAGTCGGCTCCTGGCTCTTCCCCATTCTCAAACAACTCAAAATCCAAGTGAAAGTTGAGTAGAGAAAGCAGAGTCACGACACATTCATATCCCATTTCCAAGTGCTTTTACGCATTTTTTTTTGCTTTTCCATGTTTCTCAGGGACATGGAGGTCCTCTTCTCAACATTTGTGCAACAAGATACAAAATGCCAAAGGGGAAAGAGAAAACCAGAGGTCAACTGGGATGATTTCCGAAATTGAGTTTCATTGTTTTGAATGGGGAATGAACTGCTGAAGGATTTAATCCAAGACTTCTAACAAAAGGGGCTTGAAGTTGTACTTTGTCAAAACTTAAAATCCTGGAGTTGGAATTAATTCAAAATCGCTGCAGAAGCTCGAATTCCGCCCGTTCGTTCCTGCTCAAAGCGGAATATAATAAGGCTCTTGGAGAAACGGAAATTGGGAGCCGCATAAGCGGATTAGCATCCAGCCCAACCTAAATCCTTCCTTGTCCAAAGCGGGACTCGTAATAATCTCTTCATTCTATTTTCTGGAGTCGAGTTGTAGTCCATCCATCCGGAAGTTGAAATTTTGAGCATGTTTTATTATTAGGATTTGGCAGATTTACGGAATCTGGCAGAGATTTAATGGAATTCAGAAGAATCCGACTTGTTCTCTTCCAAAGATTCCTAGATGGACAGAGACAGGGAGAAGACTGAGAGAAAGGCGTAGTTTCCAAAAATCCTTCCCTTTTTCCTTTTGGCGGAAATATTTCATGAGGAGAAAGCTGAGGGGAACAAATGGAAAGTCATAATGTCACTTTTCTTCCTGTCAAGTTCTTTCTCGTATGTTGCTTCCGCAGTTTCAGTTCGAGCATCCCAGAGTCCTCGTCCTCGAAACTTTGGGGGAGTTTGGACTTGGGCTTTATGCTAAATGATTCAGAATTCTCTGTTGTGTGGGATATATTAGAACGAGTAGGACTAAATGGTTGGATAATAAAAAGAGACAAGGGGGACATGGATCTGCTTGAGTAATTTAGGAAAGGAAAAGTCCATCTGTCACACAATGCTCATCTTCAATCCTCACAGTCGGTTGTTGGTGAAAATATTCCCTAGTTTCCTTCCATATTAGGCAATACTACTTTCCTTTCATTTCCATTTCCATCCTTAGTTTTCGTGACAATCACTTTCTAAAACATCTGAAAACCTAAATATAGAACTTGGAAATTGGGAACAGTTCCCAGTTCGTTCCCAAATAAACTTTTCCTAAGGGTTTCAATTATAAGAAGGAACACTCATTCTTCTATAGCTGAGGTGGCAGGAGTTTGTGACTAAACTTAGAGAGCGTTAGAAGCATATTGATGAAGAGAGAAAGTTATATAGGGAAGGAGGCGGTCGCCTTTGTCAGCAGAATATCGACAGAGTGAGAAATCAGGATTCAGGGAAGGTCTCAATTTCTGTCTTGTCGAGTGGGCATCCATTCGACCATTCATTAATGCTCTCTCACTCTCCATGACCTCCTATGAAAGGTCAGACGAGGAAACTCATACACTCAGACTATACCTTGTTTCCACACTCGGCTTCCTTTTTAAGTCATTGTTTGTCCATCGCATGGGTCAGAGGCGGAACAATAAAAATAGAATTCCAATTTGAATGAAAACAAGCGAAAAATTATGAAAGTTTATTTGATCCAATTCAAAACGGAAATGAAAAAAAAACTTTTTGAAAGCTACTAAATTGTTTAAAATATGAAAACTTTTCTCAAAATTTCATTATAGGCGTTTTCAATCGGTCTTTAAATGGAGCATTTTCAATTTCTTTTAAACTTTTTTCTTTATTGAATGCTCCATTTACTTTTCACAATCTTTTCAGTTGCTAGAAAACTTTTTTTTTGGAAAACGGGAATATCTTCTCTAATTCATTCTTCTTTTTTTGTAGGCCAGGAGGAAGAAGAGGATGAGTTCAGTTTTCCCTTCAACTTTCTTCAACTCTTCCTCTTACCCATCTAACTTTCTTTTTTTTCCACTTTTTTTAAAGCGAGAGAAAGTAAGTAAGTGTGCTTGGTTGCCAAAAAATTCTATTCAATTTATATTCCATAACCGAAAAGTTTGAGTGAAAAATAAATCTAGGGAGAAGAAAGGAATGGGTGTGAAGTGAAAGAATATTATTAGGTTGAGACTAGGGAGAGAAACTTGAAATATTTCCTTTTCCTAAGACTAAAAGATAAGAGAGAAGGGAGAGAAAGCACCGTTTCTCAATCTGTTCTCATGTTTGTCACTCGGAATAAATGCATTTTCTGACTTTCCTTCCTTCTCCTTATAGAGATTATTATTAGCTCCCTCCAAGGAACTTGATGGTAAAAAATGACGCACGTGGGAACCTGACCCTACCTAAACCACATTTTCCCAGATTTCAAGATTTATTACCGCCGATGATATCCTTGGCTTTCACTCTTAGCTCCACCTAACAAAAGAAAGCATTTCCTGTGAATTGCTATTCCAATTTCAAACGTTTCAGCTGCACGCATGATGATGAGGATCAAAAAGAAATAAATCCCGGTCTAAAGATAAAGACAGCGGCGGCACTTAAAGCATGCGAATTTGGAAGTGAGAGGTCATCGAACTCCTCACGTTAATTGGGGGCCTAATCAATCATGTAATTATGGATTCATACCAAGGAAAAGGAAATCAAAAGAAAACCGGAACTTCTTTGAAGCCAAAGTAAATTGGGGAAGCCATTAGAGTTTGAGTTGAAGACGTTCAGTGAGAATTTGCGTAGCACTCGAACGATTCTCCACGAAATCCTCAACTCATCAATCAAAAAAAAAACGTTGCTTAACTTTTCTCTGGAGAAAACCGGTTACGGTTTCGGTTTCTCCAAAGCTGCCGCAGCTATCACGATGAGTTTATGCGCATATTCCTGTTGCAGCTCTCGAAAACCTGATAAGATCTGGCCAATTGATGTAATTAAAAATATACTATTTCAGACGGAACGAGACAAAAATAGTAATTTAAACAAAGTTGAAATTTAAAAAACGATCAAAATGTCATGTTCCATGAACGTTATGCGACTTTTCTTTTTTGGTTACAAAATTAAGGGAAGACCCTTAACGCTTGAGTTGTTGGTGGAAAAAGCGTCTCTTTCCTCATGACCAGACTTCCCCCCTCTACTTTCCCGTTTTCTGAGTCCTCTTCCGACACGCGACAAACGTGAGGATGGGATGGCAGCAGCGGTTGGGTGTATTGATAAATCTGGATTGGGTAGATACCCCAAATGGTCTCCAGTCTCCATAGATCTCCTCGTCTCGTATCATTCTATGCCTCTCCTCATGTATGCAATATGCGATAAAGAATGTAAATTGAATACGGAAACTCAACTCTGAATACTTTCATCGTCCTAACCGTAGTGAGTGGTGGAGGAGGAGGTGGTTTCACTTTTCTCGACTTTTCAAAAAAGGTCCTTTCCCAGGGAAAGCGTAAGGCGTTACGACTGTTGATGAGAAAGGAAGGATGATCAAAAGATGAGTATCTCTGGAAGCAGAAGAAGAAGCAAACCAATTGAAATCGATAGTCATGCATTTGAAATTGGGTCCTTCAGGAGTCGACACGCCAGAGCAGAATTACACTTTTTAGCATAAACAGAGTTTCCCTTCTTTACCCGTGGAGAAGGGAGGGAGAGGAAGGGAGGGTGGAAGTTTGTACGAGCGAGAGCGGAAGTCAATTAGTGAAAGATTCAATTTTTGAGGCGTAATAAAATTAAAGTGCAATTAAGGACAGCAGCGGTTGGTGGAAGCGAGGGTCTGCGTGGAGCTGTTGGACTTTTAATGGAGGAGCTCTCCAGATGTGTCTTCTTGAGCACGTTTTATTACATTGTTCGTTAAATGCTGAGGAGTAAAATTGGAAGCAAATTATTATCGCAAGCAGACGCATAAAGCACAAAAGAATTTTAAACAATTGAGTCTGCCTTCCCTAAATCCTCGCACTTTATACTAGTGAGAATCCTCCATCCACTGCAATGTCAACCCCCGTGATCATACTACTGTCTTGACTCGACAGGAAGAGAACTAATTGGCAGAGGTCCTCTGGTTCAAGTAATTTCTTCAATCTTGACCGTTCCATGATCATTGCGATGAGCCTTTCAGCGAATTTCGGATCCTTTTTTGCGATTTGATCGAACATGTTCGTTTTCATCAAATCAGGGCGAATCGTATTGGAACGAATGTGGAATTCGGCAAGTTCCGAAGCCATGTTCCTCGAAAGCATTGTCAAAGCGGCTTTGCTGCCACAGTAGACAGAGTAACCAGGAGGAGCAATTCGGTCAATCTACATCGAGGAAAGTAGAAATGCAAATCATCCATATTTCATTTTCCTTAAGAGTACCAATTAATCACAATTAAAGTTAAACTTACGACCGAGGAAACATTGACGATAGTCCCACCAGAGATTTTATGAGCACGAATTCCCTTGGCGAAAATTTGGCTTAGGTTAAATGCCATTTTATAATTAACAGCAAAGTGTCTATAAAAAGGAAGCAGGAGGCAGGTATGGAAGATTCTATCTTTAATTTTCCTTGAAGTTTTTCCATTATTATTTTGGGATGAATTCCTTACGAGTCAATCATGGATTCGGTGACTTCCAAGAATGGAACATTGCTCGCAATTCCAGCGTTGTTAATCAGATGATGAATTGGGAGGACCTTCTCAATGGCCTCTTTGGTGTTGTTCCAATTACTCAAGTCCAATTTCAATGTCGTCAGCAAGTTCCCTTGAGAGGTTTCTGACTTTAGGCCCTCAAGTGCTCCTGCGTCGCGACCAACAGCGATAACCGTTCCTCCTGTCTCAAGGAATGCTTTCACAATTGCTTTCCCCACACCTGCATAGAACGTAGAACCTTTTTGTAATGATTATAGTTTGAAAAAGTTTCATTCAGATTTTATTCATCATACCTTTAGATCCGCCGGATACCAGGACCCGTCTTCCAGTGAAACAATACTTTGCCATTTCTCGTCTGGGACATTCACTAATGCTTCCGCTCACTGCTACCCTTACAACTTCTAAAAATTCTGCGTTTACGAAACCAATTGGCTTCTTTTAACTAATTACGAATTGAGTTTTGTGATTTCGTAAACAGATGCTACCCTGTCTGACCCTGTCTGTGGATTAGAAAAACTGACCTTGAAGTCTGCGTATTTGAGAATAGTTTTAGAAGAAGAGAAAGCCAAGGTCCAAGATCTATTCTAAACTAACTTCATTTCATAAAAAAAACACACGATATTTTCATTTAAACAAACACACCAACAAACAAAAATACTGCGGTGACCTTGTTAATGTTCTGGGGGGAACTAAAATATGAGAAAAAGGTAAATTTCTTTTTAGTTCCTTTCTTTTCGTGCTGGAAGAGTACACAGCAGGGCAGCCGCACCCCGTTGTAGCGTAAAATTGCTCAATCGCTGTTAGGAAGATGCCCGTTGTTCCCCTGTGACCTCTGCGAAATTCGTCTCCCAATTTCTTTGATGAGAATGAGTCCGTGACCTTCCCCCGCCCTAGACACGCGACTCGACCTCCCATCCAGTCACAGGCTCCGTAGTTCGCTCCATCCGAAAAACGCAGATGAAATTAAAGAGAATGATAAAACCGTTCAAGTTAGTTTTAAGGGTTCAAGGTAAATGAAGAGAGTAAGATGATAGACGGAAGTCCTCGACGGGATAACTTAGCTATCCAGCGGGAGCACATGCAAAGCACATTTTCAAGAATTCCATAAAATTTGAAAATTTGAATTTTTAAACTGCTTGTTTATTCTCTGATTGATCCCTCTGTGAAATAATTGCACTTTACCAAACTGTACAAATAGAAATCAATCCTTATTCCTTATTAATCTGCATTCCTTAATCCTCGGACTTTATACTATCGAGAATCCTCCATCCACTGCAATGTCAACTCCTGTGATCATACTGCTGTCTTGACTGGAAAGGAAGAGAACTAATTGACAGAGGTCCTCTGGCTCAAGCGTTTTCTTCAACCTTGACCTTTCCATGTCCATTTTCATGATGGTTTCAGCGAATCCCGGATCCTTTTCCACCAATTCATTGAACATGTTCGTTTTCATCAAATCAGGGCGAATAGTATTGGAACGAATGTTGAATTCACCAAGTTCCGAGGCCAAGCTCTTGGATAGCATTGTCAGAGCGGCTTTGGTGCTACAGTACACTGAGTAACCAGGAGGAGCTAGCCGGTCAATCTACAGAAATGTTAGTACAAAATACGCAATGTAATGTCCATATTTGTGCTCCAGCAGAGTACTAATTAATCACAATTAAATTTAACTTACGACCGAGGAAATATTGACGATAGTCCCACTACAGATTTTATGATCACGAATTCCTTTGGCGAAAATTTGGCTCAAGTTAAATGCCGCTTTGTAATTAACAGCAAAATGTCTACAGGACAGGACAGGAATGAAGTTTGGAAGATGGGATGCATCAGCATCTTTGATTATCTTTGGTTATCGATTATTATTTTGGAATGAATTCCTTACGAGTCAATCATGGATTCGGTGATTTCCAAGAACGAGAATGGAACATTGCTCGCAATTCCAGCGTTGTTAATCAGATGATGAATTGGGAGGACCTTCTCGATGGCTTCTTTTGTGCCGTTCCAATCACTCAAGTCCAATTCTAACGTCAGCAAACTGGCTCCGGGGATTTCGGCCATTAGTCGCTCAAGTCCTGCTGAATCACGATCAACAGCGATAACCGTTGCTCCAGTCTCAAGGAATCTCTTCACAATTGCTTTCCCCACACCTGCAAGAAATTAATAAAAATGCTTAAAAATTAACACCCAGAGTTTATGCATCGTTAATTCATTATCATTTGCATTACCATTGGCTCCACCTGTTACCAGGACCCGCTTTCCAGTGAAACAATAAGTTGCCATTTCTCTTTTGAGCATTCACTAACCTAAAAACGCTTTTACGCTCACGGACACACACACGGTGCAAGACAAATTGTACGTTGGGGCTTGTCGTTGTTGTTCAGAGTTTGACTGTTTGGAAGAGACTAATCCACTCATCTCCCATTTATCCCCAAGTTAAATATACACTGTGACTATGAGCGTGAAAGATCAGTCAATCACTTGAAGTCCGTGGTCTGTGGTGAAGAAAATTATCAGATGGAAAGACGCCAAGCGACCGGCCTCCTCGTTCATAATATCTAATAACCATTGACCTTGTCCCCGAATCAGCCTCCGTTGTCCTTGTGATATTGAGAGGGCTGCGTGAATTGCCTCTATTTGAACTTAATCTTCCAATTAGCTTACAAAATAGCTGTTTTCGTCATCGCCGTAGGCTTCTTCAATTTGCAGCAAGCGGTTTGTTTGCTCAAGGCACATGAAACCTAATTTTTCCACTTTTTAGTCAAATCCGATCCCCAAAATTTCAATAAAAACTTCACTTTTCTCAAGTAGTCAAATTCCTTTATACAGGAGAAAAAAACTTCTGTTCTTATCGGATTTCGAAAGTTTCCTTTCTCCTGAATTTAAGAAACGACGGACATTTCTCACGTCTCTTTTCCTTTCCTCCATGTCAATGACAATGCCGAAGTGAAAAGGGACTTTTAGGAGTTAAGGAAAGTGTGATTTGTGCCAAGGAAAGGAGTGCGGGATCAAGTATGGGGAAAGCAGGCCTTGATTTGAGAATGGGTCATAACATTATCCCGCTGTGCTCTGCTGTATTTCTAACGGTCCCTAACTCCGTAATATTTTAAACGAATCCAATGGAGACTGAGGGTGAAACTGGTCTTTTCACTTGAAGAAACTTTGGAGTCCTCCATTGTGCTTCGGTTTCTTCTTTTCTCCTTTTCCCTTTGCATATTTCAGGATCAAGAATAATTTAATGGACTCGATTCCTTTTACGTCTCAAACCAAAAAAAAAACGTTTTAGATTCAAACTTTCACTTTGAGTTAAGACCGACTTCCTTCTCGTTCGTTTTTGAATAAAGGCAAAAGTGAAAGTTGAACCCGTTAAAGAAAATTGGAAGGATCAGTCAAATGGATTTTAAAGGGAAGGGAGTGTCAGACGGAGAGGCGGAGGAGACGAGAAGGAAATTTGCAAAAGTTGGCACTAGTCTCACGTCCTGTCAGCCATCTCAGCCAACAGTGGTCGTTGAGAATCTGAAAGTTGGGAGCTTTGATTTCAATTTTACAGGGATTAGGACGCTCTGACATGAGATCAACTGAGAGAAAAAGCGACAGGGCAAGAATTCAATGGGTGAAAGGGATGAGATGAAAGCCGCAAGGAATCGCATAAAATTTAAAGTTGGCTTAAAGATTTAGACATTATTTTTTGCCTTTATAGCTAATCTTAAAGGAAAGGACGCCCAGTGAAAGTCAGTGCGGCGGCGGAATTTCCGGGAGTGATTGAATTGTGTAAGTTTCGTTTTCGATTCAAGTAAGTTGAGATTTTTCAGGTCGTGTGAGAGGGTCATTTTCGTCTTACTCCCGTTGAAAGGTGCCATAAATCAGGTTCAGAAGGGGAGTGGGATTGACTTTCACTGCGACTAGAACTAGGGTCTAACACGCTCAATTCAAAATGGACATACACACTCAACTCACACACTCCAAGTTTAGAAGAGAAAAGTGTGCAAGTAACAAGTTTTCTGGAGGGTCCAGCAGGAGCCTGGATCCTGGTGAAAGTTTATTGGCAAACCCCGTCCTCCTTCCCAATTTCCAATGGACGTCCCCATCGTCCGCGTCCTGTACGTCTTCTCTCAAAATTTATTAATCCAGCCAATCAGAGGAAGGCGCTTGAAGATGGAGCAGCAGCATCAGCAGCAGATTGTCCTCATTTGCTTAATGAGGCCTAAGCTATTCCAGGAAAAGTTTGGATAATAACCATTGCGCTTTCTCCACTGCACTGCCTTCTGCCTCTTCCGGAGACTTTCTGCCGGAGATAATCTTTGGATTTTAATGGTCCGAACGTGCGTGTTGGGATGGAGAGAGGAGAATGAATTAATTCATTACATATTTAATTAGGAGATATAAATTTTCATTTTAATAAGGGTTTGCTTTCGCTGTGGTGAGAGTGGACCTTTCACTTTGATTTTTGACTCTGCTCTCCCACCCGCAGAAAGTTCTTTTTCAAAATGAAATTGAGATTTTAGAGATTCC
>Ga0194135_10000550_pt1 | contig 22108 bp, 18 predicted proteins | sample LitLau_LLRF_2013_FD_134024 | JGI IMG/M metagenome (GOLD analysis project Ga0194135, IMG submission 134024) | Freshwater sediment microbial communities in response to fracking from North America - Little Laurel Run_MetaG_LLRF_2013 (version 2) | ecosystem: Environmental > Aquatic > Freshwater >...
CCTATAATCCTGTCACACAGTGTGCGAAAGAAGGAGTGAGAGAGAGAGAGAGAGAGAGAGCAAGGGCGGGGTAGCCATAGATACTTACATAGAGAGATGAACTAACTGGTATTACCAGTACAGCGAAGAGTCTATATGGTTGATGGTGAAACGACGACGACGACGATGAGCAGAGGACTTTTTGAATGAGTCTCGTACGAGGAAAGCACCCAACAAAAGCCTGAAAGTGCTTTCAGTGCTTCTACTACAACAAATCTAGTAATAGTAGTACTTGTAATAGTAGTGTAGTGTGACTTCTTTCTTCGAGACCTAAACACCGCCGCCAGTCAACAAGATTCATCATCGTCGTCGTTTTTTAGTGAGTGTGTGTGTGTGTGTGTAATTTTGTAGGTTTATTTACCCCGACCGTCTGTAACAAAATCTGACGAAACAACTCTCAACTCAACACGCGTTCCGTTCCGTACATAATATATTATTACACTAGATCGTCTTTAATAGTTAGTGTAGTGTTTAATACACCACCACCACCACCATTTCAATTTCTCATTAGTAGGCAGTCATTATTATTAGATTTAGCTTATTAAAATCATCATCGTTAATGTAACATGTAAGACTACTCCCTCTCAATAAGCTCGAGTTCTGTTTGTTGTTGCTGCTCTTGGGTATATATATAGAGGCAGGGTAGAAATATCAAATTGTTTGTGTAAACTTAATAATACTTAATGCATAGTAGACTGAGGGATATATTGTGAGTCATAAGTAAATTATGTACGATTTCTAAATTCAAGTGAATAATTGTTAATATTTAACTGCTAGTGTGACTGCTAAGAGGTGTAATTTAAGGTTGTGTCAGGTGTTGTTGCGTATATGGTCTTATAGACGCCTATAAACTTGATAGTACTTAATTAAATTGAATGTTATATCTCGACTGATGAAAGAGTATTTGAAGTTGTATTATGTTATTTGTTAGTGTGAGCTTTATCCAAGACACTTCATCAAGTCTCAAGGGTTAGGATTAAGAAACAAGGAAAGAAGCGTCGAGTAAAAGGTGAGAGTAGTTTATTTTTATTATTTTATTATAATTGGTAAATAACTAACCGGTATAATATAGTTGTTGCATCTATATAGTCTGGTGTTGATTAACAATGAGATTTTGAATGATTGTAGGGTCTTGATGAAAGCGTCATATTGAGCGATGTCGGAATACGAACTCATCACCTTCAATTCACCAGTAACTTCAAGTGCTTTTGTCGGGAGCATTACTCATAAGAAAAACACGACTAATAATAATAGCATAAGGAACATGGAACCTTTAACGAAGCGAGCTAAAATTGAAGGAGGGTCTACAACAACAACAGAGACTAATAATGGATCCACTTGGGGTATGGGGATGACTTCAGCTTTGAGCACAGCTGGACCGAAACCAATTGATTTAAAGTTAACGACAGAGCTGGAAGAAGCTCTCCAGCCTCATGGAGTTTTCGAAACTATGGCTGAAATGACCCATCGTATGGAAATTCTAAGCAAATTGGACAATCTGGTGAAAGAATGGGTTCGAGAAATGAGTGTGAAGAAAAATATTCCTCCCTCCGTTGCTGAACAGGTGAGTTTTCTATTGAAAATTCTATTACTTTCAGTCGTTGGTAATCATTTATTCCAAGGGGGTATTGTTATTTTTATTTTTATCAGATGGGCGGAAAAATTTACACTTTCGGGTCGTACAGACTTGGAGTTCATAATAAAGGAGCTGATATTGACGCACTTTGTGTCGTACCACGACATATTGACCGCTCAGATTATTTCTCGTAGTTTGTAGAATTGTTAAGGAATAATAATGAGGTTTCTGGACTGCGAGCAGTTGAAGATGCGTATGTGCCAGTTATTAAAATGAAGTTTGATGACATTGAAATCGACATGCTTTTTGCCCGATTAGCATCTAAAGAAGTTCCTGACGATCTGGTATGAACATCAAAATTCATCCCATTCATTTAATATTTGATGAATTTTAATCACTTTTATGGTCTTTCAGGAACTAATGGACGACAATATTTTGAAAAATCTTGACCAGAAATGTGTACGGAGTCTGAACGGGTGTAGAGTGACTGATGAGATTTTAAGGCTTGTTCCAAATATTGACAGTTTTCGGTTAGCGCTTCGAGCAATTAAACTGTGGGCGAAACGTAAGTTCAGGGTTTAAACTTTCAGAATAGCCGACGTACCTGCGTTTGACTTGTATTTATAATGGCATTTTTGTTTAGGGCAAGGAATTTACAGCAATGTACTGGGATACTTGGGTGGTGTTTCGTGGGCAATGTTAGTTGCCAGAACATGTCAGTTGTATCCAAATGCTGCTGCATCTACAATTGTTCAGAAGTTCTTTTTAGTATTTAAAAATTGGAATTGGCCTAAGCCAGTCCTGTTGAAACCCATGCAGCCGGTTTCTCACAATGGTTTGGGTTTTCCTGTGTGGGACCCTCGAGTCAACGCTGCAGATAGATATCATTTAATGCCCATCATAACTCCCGCATATCCTCAGCAGAATTCTACATTCAATACGACCACATCCACGAGAACTGTTATGACAGATCAATTCAAAAGAGGTATTAATAGCGTACCGGTATAATTTAAGGAGACGATTTTTTGGGTTTAATTGTACTAATTCTGTATGAATTTATTCAGGCCTTGAAATTACACTAGAAATCGAGTCTGGAAAAGTCTCGTGGCAGAAGCTATTTGAACCTTTGCAATTCTACACTTTATACAAGTAAGAGAAAAATTATTTACTGATTTCAGATCGTCACGAACCGAACCAATGTTGTCTTAATTCGCTTTCGGGTATTAACAGGCATTACATCGCCTTGATTGCAAGCTCAAACAATGAAGCAGATCATTTGGAATGGTACGGGTTAGTTGAGTCTAAGCTGCGTCATTTAGTAGGTACTTTAGAAAGGAATGATCACATTGAGTTGGCACATATTTGGCCCCAATCTTCAACTCCCCTGTGCGCAGTTGACAAGCCCACTACTCAGTGGTTCATCGGACTTATCTTCAAAAAATCAAATGATAATGTAAATGTTGACTTGACGTACGACATCTTAAATTTCACTGAAACAGGTAAGAAATTAAGCTTGAATTTAAATCAAGCTAGCGACTCCGATTGAGGCATTTACATCGGATGTCAGTGCAGTTAAGATTTAATTGTTATTCTGATGTGTGGATAAGTAGTTAAAAACCAAGCAATTAACATCGGTGTGTGGAAAGATGGAATGGACCTCGAAGCTAAATACGTTAAAAGGAAAGAACTGGACCAGTTTCTACCAACCACTATGTTAGGAACTCCAGTAAAAAAGCAGAAAAGAAAGAAAAGGCTGACGACTGGGGAAGAGAATGTTTCCAAGAAAAGGAAAGCCAGTGAATCTGAAGTTAGTGTAAGTATCTTTTTTAATGTGTTGATAAAATTTCATTATTACGAATCAAGTGATTTTCAAGTTGAGAACTATTAAATTATTTTCAGGCGAATACTACTGCGTTGCAAGACTCCGATGGAAGTTAAGCTCGTTTTTCTCGTTATGTATTGCCGTTAGGACGGCGTGGAAAATTCTCCGTTTGTTCTTAATAATAATTAATTGTTCAATCAAATCAGGCACATGAAATCAAATTATTGTGTGAGATTGATAATCTTGGTTATTTAAAAAATTTAAAGTTACAAGTTTAAGTCAGGTGGAAAATGTTGTATTTGTTAGCATATAACTTAACTGAAACGGACGCTGTACCCTGCTAGATTGTATTTAATTTTTATATATTTTACGTGACAGATTTTGCATTTAGTAGGTATATTTATTTGCATGGTGCAACATAATGACTTAATATTACGACTTGGTTATTATGTATTGATTTTTGATTAGTGTTATTCCACTTGATGAGTTTTTTGATTTTTGATTAGTGTTATTACACTTGATGAGTTTTTTGATTTTTGATTAGTGTTATTACACTTGATGAGTTTTTTGATTTTTGATTAGTGTTATTGCACATGATGATTTTTTTGATTTTTGATTAGTGTTACTATTACTACTTGATGATTTTTTTTGATTTTTGATAAATGTTACTGTTATGATAAACTTAGATAGCGTTTGCGACCGGCTCTATTATATCGTAGTAGATTATTCTTAAACTACATTCCTTGTTTTGAGAGAACGGGCAGGTTGTTGCAAAGTATGACACCTCTAATATTTATACTACAATTTACCAATAACCTTTGTGTTTTAGTTATCAAAACACTTTTATTATTTAACATCCTTGTGTACATTACACAAAACCTTGACTGTCACTACTTTTCGTATAACAGAGTATATGTATCAATTGCGATTTACGCGTCATGTAATTAATTTGATCGATTGCGGATGAAAGATAAAATAACCGAAGCGGTTTATAGTAATATTAATTAATAATATAATACTACTGATAATAATAATCATGAAAATGTATCCGACTAGAACTACAGAATGGTTCTAAATGTGAGGAAAGAAATCACAGGAAAGAATAGTCGGTATAATTAAGTTTCTGTGAGGATTTTAGTTAGGAAACCCTAAAAAGTACAAAAAATCTAATCTAAAACCCAAAAAAATGTATAAAAACTAAAAAACAAAAAAACAAAAGGACACATTCACAAAATACCTCTTTCTGAAGAAGGAAGATGGGCCGCAGCGCAGCGTCTGCAGGGACTGCCGACAGTCCCAGATACACGTGCTGCTTCCCACTGCTGAATTACATGTAAGATTACATTAATTGTCAAAAAAGGCATTGAATTTTAAGCGTTCATTTCATCAATAATTTATTTCACAGAATCGGGATCGAAAGGGCGATTTGGTGCCCTGCCTAAGAACTCCCAGGAGCAAATTCATAGCATGAACTGCTAAACTGCTACTTCGAACAATATTCATTCTACGCATGGATAGACGGATTACAGATTGTGAGTATTGATTAGCTGAACTACCAAAGTAATTCCTTAGAATGGTTACTAAATACTTGTGTATTAATTTACTTGATTCATTATGTATTTCTATAGCCTATTGCTTATTAGTTCACTGTTATTCTTTGCAATGGACTAGCAATAAATGACTGTTTTCTGAACCATACGAAGCTATTCATCTTATAATTAATTGTGTTTGTAAAGAAGTCAATGTTGTCAGCAGTGGGGGTTTACTGAGAAATCTAAGCGACATGTCATGCGTTTAGCTGGAAGGGTGTGGTGATATGCGTATATTAGATGGCAGATGATGATAACTGCGTTAGTTGATGGATTTTACGAGACAATCGTAAGTTCAGTATTCCAAGCCTCTCAAAAAGAAGAAAGTTTTAGCAACGTTGCTGGAACTGTCTTCATTTCCACCTCTCCGCGTGGTATTTATCATTTCCATCTTCTTCCTGCGGTTGCTACGTCCCTACGCTTCATTCTTCGTCCCTTCGCTGAATGTCCTTGGTCCCTTCTACCTTCGTCTTGTTCGTGATCTTGTCCATTTACGTCCCTGACTTCGCGTCTTCAATTCTCCCCTCCTTAACGTGTGAATGTGAAATGTCTTAATTATCCATAGCTCACTCTGGCTCATCTCATTATTATCATGTATGCCACCTCATACACGCCACTTATTACCACACCCTCGCAGTTATTAATGCACAAAAGGCATACCAACTACAGTCCCCTCATGACCACCTTTCACTCCTCTGACTCACCCAATATGACAATAAACCACACACACTGTACAGTTTTAGTTATGTGATTTTATTCGTAGAATTCTTATTACTCAGCACGAATAACATTTAACGGTAAAACTATTTGATTGATGATCAATTTGACATGAATAAGGTTTCTCATGATCAGGATTATAATAAGTTTAGATGAAAGCAGCATAGAGGTATTAGCAGCATAATTGTATGTAGTCATTTCCACCGGTGTTTCTAATCTAAATCTCTATTGCTATATAAAAGGTCAGCCCTAGATTAATAAAAAAGTTACGAACTTTGTAAGAACCCTCTACACACAGCTAGATAGTATTTAATAATTGTTCTACAAATAGCAGCTCTTTTGTGAAAGATTTTTAACAAGCAATGCATTATCAGACATCAGCCTCTCAGACAGTTTTTACCTGTGTGCGTAGGTATATGTGCATTAATTCAGCGTGAAACGCTTTTTTAGGAAAACTTTTTACATTCTGAGTATTCTAGATTCTTAGTAGATGAGTTTTGAAGTATTCTTCATCATGCCAAGTTCTGTGTGTGATTCATCTTGGATTATCCAATTCATCTTAATTCTAAAACTTTTTGAAACTTCATCAAAAACACTTGATTAGAGTCTCAGAATTAAAAGCAATCTAGAGTGTGAAGTGTTTTATATCCTTTTATCTCAAAATCAGTACTTGGCAGTTTTTTAAACAATGAAGAAATAACGAGTTGAAGGCAGAAGAAGCGAGAAGGATTATATAGCTGGTGATTAGCTGATATGTGTGTCATTTCATTACAGACTCCGAATGGTACATTAAAAGAGTATATTGCACATATTGAACAAGTTTTTAAAATTACTTCTGAAGAATTATAGGTATTACGTATCTTTATAAAGTTTCAGCACCACAGTCGGTATATGTAGACGAGTATCATGTAAGATTGTGATTTAAAATGTTTATGTAGATAATTGTAACTTATTTATATGAAAGTCATAATAAGCTTCTTCTAATAAAAGTCACGGGAATATATTTAATTATCCTTGTGTAATGATTATTATTACACTTGTTCACGGGATCTAGTGCAGATTATTTGATTCCATTGACACCGTCTTGATTAGACATGGAGATGTGAACAAAGAGTGAAGCTGGAACTAGAGAAGCACCTTTGAGGTTGCAGAGATGGATGTGTCTGTATCCTGTGTGAACAAAGAGATCATAGTGGCACATAATAGGATTAGATCACTTTTATAATGTCTTATGAGATTATCATTAGACGAAAGACTGCTTTGTTATTTTACCTGTGGAAATGGATCCGATGGGAAGAGCATAGTGGGCGAGGTGGAGATCCGATCCACTTTGGGAATAGTCTTTGACTCGGAAGTAAAGTAGTGCGAGTTCTGGCCGATAAATGCGGAAATTAAAGACCTCATCCCAGACGGGATTAAATCCATTATTGTGTACTACTTCCGTCCTGCCCTTAGCCCAGTCTTGCTCTACACCGACGACCTACAATGAAGTATATAAAACATAAAACTGATCATTCATCTCACTAATGGATTGGGAGAGGTTTTTTTCCCGTTGTAATTTATAAGGATGTTCAATAGATAATTACCTTAACTTCTACATAAGGATCGACTACTTCAGAATTACCAGCAGCCTTGGGAATGTGTTGTCCACTGATCACTTTCAGTCTCAAAGTGATTCCTCTGCTGGAATGAGAGTTTTCTTTGGGATTGAAACGAATAGCTGGGTCACGGAGAAAGTTTGGTTTTAAGATATATCCACATGAACCGTTGTTAGTGAAAAACGAATGGTTGAAGAAGTTTGCAGCGTCTTCCGTTTGATAGTTTAGAGCAACTGAAATGATAAATATATTTTATGATGATGATAACCTACTGGTCTGCTTTAGATAAATCGATGGGGCAAAGTGAGATGTGATAGACTGCAATGCTGACAATTAGCTGACATTGCTTCATTTACTTCAGCTGTAGGCTACTGAGCCTTTCAATTTGATGTGAATGAGAGATACGGACTTCTAGTAATTAAGGTCTTACCAATTTGGCATCCTACAGCCCAGTAGTCAACAGGGTTAAAATTGGACGAACTGGTTCTTGAGCCTGCCGGGTATATTCGAGATAATTGGCGTTTATTGTAATCGGCAAAGGCAACTCCGTTAGTCAACATGAGATTGTTCGCTTTGGCTTCTGAGAAAGAACTCATCTGGAAACACTTTCCGTGTTGCTTGGAGTCATCAAACGAATGGAAGTGAACGGCTTGGATTAAGTTCACTAAGGATGACAGCTGGACAGAAACTCCCAACTGGAAATGAGACATCATTCACTTAATATTAAGTATTAAAGACTTAATATCCTTAAAAGCAGATCTTCACCTTCCTGGAAGACATTCCAGCTCCATCAATGTAATCAATAGACTCATCAGGATCGCTGTCATCAGAGTCGTCGAGACTTTCCATACTTGCCTGGATAGCAAACATAACACATAACATACTTGAACTGTTGTTGGTAAAAGTTATTTTATTAGATAACTTTCTCCAGGAAATAATAATGGATACACAGACATAGGGAGCTCGAATTTCTCGTTTTCTGTGAGTTTTCTCGGGCAAAAGGAAAAGTTGTGGTGAACTCTTTAGGATTTTAGGAAAGAAAGAAAGACTCATACATTTTTAGGTCTTAAAAGTAACAGAGAGAAAAAGTATGGAGAAAGCCTGGAAAAGACTTGAGAAAGAGAGAAAGATATGGGCAGACCGTTCCAGGACAAGTTTGTCAGAGTTTTTCATTTTATAGTAGAGAAGTGTGAAGAAATATCAGGACAAAGTGTACACTGGAGAGAGGACGAGGACACAGGAGGGAGTCTGTTTTATAATGCAAGTAAAGGAAGTTACCTTTGGAGGACCAGCCCAACCTGGCGAACGTGGGCTGAGAAGCCCATCGTCTACTCCACCGATTATTCCAGTGGTGACTGGAATTTCATCATCGATTTCTTCTTCTCCAGGTGAAACTCCAGGAGGTTCTGTTGTTTCATGTTCTGTAGAAGGTGGAGGGGGAATTGTGTTGGAATTATTCGCTGGAGAACTTGGTGAAGACGAAGAATTGTTGTTGTGTAAAGCAACTCCAGGTTTTAAAGGTTTCTTTTTAGCCTTAATGAGAATCTTTCCTTGGAGAGATTCTGGAGAAGGGAGGAATTGCATCGAGTCATCTGGGTCAGTAAGGTACAACATGTCTCCGAGAATTGTCTTGAGGTGGTGGGCCATCTTTTGCTGGAAAGGCTCTGAGCAGTGATTCTCCAGAGATAAGATCAATGGGTAACGGGATGACACGAATGCATATGGTTTTATGGCGTCTGATAGAATCTCTTTGAATAGAATCTTGGTTGTTAGAGTGTATCCGTGGTAGACTATGGGCTCGTCGTTTTCTCCGTCCCAGCAGTCAACTAATTATTAAAATTAAATGATTTTTAGTCAAAGAAATTAAACGATTAAGGTTCAGCTGTATTACATTCGACACAACGACATCCTCGTTTTAAAGCTTCTACGTATCCTTCAACGCTACTTGCACCGCTTAATTGATTTCCCACGAGATACCTAGGAAGATACAATGGTGAAGTCAAAAGGTACTTGCAGTATTTGACTAGGATGGCTTTCAAATGCTTACGTGTTATGGGACGAAGCAATGTAATAATGAGACAATGGCTGAGTCATGTCTTGATAGACAGACTTGTGACTTCCGTTGAAGATATCGAATCTCGGAGAAAGGAGCATGTTGAGGAATCCTGAAATTGACATCTCTCCTTTTGCCTTCAAATCTCCAGACGGCTCGTAAATCTGAATCATCTGAAGACAGTCGTCTTCATTGAGAGATGAAAAGTCTTCCCCTTCTTCGCGTTTTAGGAAGGCACAAAGACTTCCTCCGTTTATTGTGGGGGAATTTCCTCCAGAAATCCTGCGATTATTTAAGGCAACAAAGAGGATACTGTTAAATTGGTGAACTATCAACTTAAAGTTTCTCCGATTGGCTTACCCATCGAAAATCCGTTCTAATTCTGGTCTACGTAGAAGTTTGAAGTAAAGCTGGACAAATTCATCTTCGTCCAGGGACTCTTCTTTAGTACTGTTGGATTTAGATGGAGAAGATGTAGATTTCTTAACGTTCGCTTCATGGAACAATTTCTTAGCGTCTGAGTCGTCCATCTCGATATTCAGCTGCTTCAGAAGTCTCAAAGTCTCTGGGAATGAGAGACATTTGCTCTTATCCAGATCAGCCGTTGCGAATTGCTTTCTTAGCCATCTTTCGTAACCTTGCTTTTCTTCACGAGATCTGTACAGGGACAGCAAGTGATTAAGCGCTCGGACCTGTGGGAGATTAAGAGACAGCGCAGTGTTATTATACAGCTAAGAATATGTCACTTGAATTCCTACACGAGTCTCGAGGAAGACTGGAGTAAATTTTGGTGTGATTATTAAGGGAGATGTGGAGAGATTGGAAGCTGAATGTTTTATGAAGATGGAGCAAAAAGATTGGACACACTTTTCTTGTGCGTTTTAGTCATCTCAACTTTTTGAAAGCTTTATGAATATTTAATACAAAAAACGTCGAGGATTCAATTGAAAAAAATGGAGAGATAAGAAAAGGAAGTGTAGCAAATCCGGAAAAAGGAAAAGCATATGCAAAAGAGTAAATGATTTCAACTTCCAAAGGCTTAATAAAACATTTTGGGACAATCAAATGAAATTGGAGTAAAGTGTAAGAAATTATTTGAAAGGAAAGGTTTCAATTATTTTGCGAGTAAGATCATTTTTCATACTTTTTCTTTAGAATATAATGATATGGAGTGACTTAAAGGAGACTTGACAATGTAATGCATGCGAGTTTTGTGAGGGTTGTAACAGAAAGTTTTATGATTGATTATGGTTCATTTAAGCAATCTGCCTAATAGTCTCCTGGGACGAGATTTATTTAAGGAAAAGGAATAGTCTTATTAATATGGTAAAAATAAGGGACAGTAATTAATTACGTGATTCAGGGGAAATTACAAGAAATGGGACACGTATTTCTTGTACCAGTCAAGGAAATAAGGGACTTGGAAAAGGAATTTGCAAGCGGTCGTGCAAGGAAATTTGTTTTATTCTCCAGGAGAAAGTGAGACATATTGTGTGTCAGATGTGTTTGTATTGTGACTAAGTGTTGGGGACTTGTGGGAAGTTGTGTCATTTGGCATTTGATTAAGTTTAAGGATGAATGAGACTTGCCCAGCGTTCAGCAGCTTCAGGATTGGGAGCGACCAAGTCCCACGTATCCCTTCGAGGTCCATAAATTATGGAGAAACATGATTTCTCATCCACCTTCCCTTTGTACTCTGGCTTTTTACTTTTCTTCTTCGACTCCGAGGCTTCTAGCTTATTGAAAATGTCGGTTTTCCAGCCCTGTCGGATCTCCACTATTTCGCCCAGCTCAACTGTGTAAATACAAAAAGGATGTATATTCTCGCATGGGGGAAATTGTCACTAATAATAATAAAATAACACTTAAGCATCATGAACAAATAATGCATGAGATCACATGCAGAGACTGGAGTCTTTGGAATCTCTTGATAAAACTGCTGCTGTTTTTTTACATGAAGAAGAAAGGAGAGATTGAGCAGACTTGAGACACACGCGTGCACATATTATTCTTTTGTGCACTTGAAAAATTGAATTTTTAACTGACACAGACACCAGAAAGAAAGAGACTTTTGTGCTTCTGCAATAGAGAAAGAGACACACACTCGTTGCATTCCATTTGATTATGGAAATCGATTACACATATATGTATGGAACAAGCACACAATATGTGAAACTATACAATACGTGTGTGCATTTGTGTGTGTGTCTCAAATCCGGAGAAAGTATAAAAAGAGACTTCTTACTGTGCTGCTTTGCTTTAGAGAAACACGGACTTTTGGATGAAGGTTCGTATTTCATACACATGGAGTTCAGGTCGAGAACAAACTTCCTTTTGAACCATTTGGAAGCTGAGCGAACCTTCCACAAATGAGACCCATCTTGATTCAAACCTTTGAGGACTTCTTCAAGCTCCTTGGAGTTTCCAAGCAAATCTACCGAACGAAATGAATTGGGATCAATCATACTATTGTCACTATTCATAGTGCAGGAAGGAAGTGGTGGTTTGGGGGAGTCTGGAAAGTAACATAAAATGGTTAAGAACAAAAATATACAAATGATACGAATTTCGAATTTGAAAAGAAAAGTAAATAGAAAGAAAGGTGTTTACAGGTTGTCAGATGTGAAATGACTGGCACAGAGTATAAGTTTGCAATTAAGCGAAATAGTTAAAAGCCTCGAGGGACAATTATACATGTATACCACATTATACAGCTTGCGGTAGTGACAGAAAGCAGGGAGATATAAAGACGTGCATATCAATTAACGAGATTTTTTGACTACACAGAAGTCTACTCACAATTTAACAATACAGAGTCACATTAAAAGATAAACTGGTTGGGCAGCAGGTTTATTATTTAAATGGAGTTTTTCATTTAAAAGCTTTTTGTTAAGGTAAAGTGAGTATTATAAATATACACGTAGTAATATTTCAGCTTAAAGTGCAGTATTTTTAAAATGCTATTGTAGATGTGTGTGATGTCATTTGGTTTTTAATTTTTACATTTGAAATGTGCTAATGAATGAGTGACATCAGAATAGCTCACGCGTAAGTTAAACCTCAAAGTATGACATAGTCAAAATTATTTCATATGGTTAGTTGGATGGCAAAAGGAGAGTCGAGATGAGATTTGTGTGTGTGTGAGACGTGTGGGATTGATATAATGAAGATAAATCGGTTCTAGTCATTTGTCAGCTTCAATTTTGATCATAAGGACACACTCATGCAATTATGAATTACGCAAGTGAGACAACTCGGGCATTCTGAAACAGTTAAAACTGTGTATTGTGCAATGCAGGAAAGTACGTATAATATGATCGAGTGTGTGTGATCTTTTGGTTCAATTTAATTCTGTGTGCTCTTCAGATACAAATATGCCTCTTCTCTGTATCACACTAATAATTGTATATACTCTCTGACACAGACTCTCGTTGAGTCACAAGCCTTTTTATCCAAACAAGCTTATTGTTTTATCCAATGACACATTTCTCTCTCAACCTGTCACACACACTTCATGAGATATGTCTTTCTCCAAAACGACCCTTCTACCTTTCACCAGCTGCCAAATGGGCTGCACAGTTCGATGTATTTTTTTTTTGCTTTCTACTTTAGTGACAGCTAGTTCAAATTCACTCTCGTGGACAACTCTGTATTACATATATGTATAGATATCCATAATGTGGGGAAATGGGGAGGGAAGGCAAATTATTATTATTGTTTTTTTAGCAGACCTAAAATATTCCTGGACTTCTTGAAAGTATTCACATCGAAAGGAACGAGTTGATGATGATGAGGTTTCTCCTCAAACCTTTGAAATGCTCCAGAAGATCTCAACGGTTTGGTTGGAGCTATTTGATTTCTTTTTCTCAAACTGTTCATTCTTTTGTTCGGTCTAGACTGAGGTGAATGTGGAGAAACTATTAACTCTCTTTCGTTTTTGGTTCTTTCAGTTGGCATTGTTCAAAACTTATAGTTCACAATATTATCACGTGAGTAATGTATCATGTATATTATCACAAGAGGAATAGCTTCGTTGTTTAAATAATATATATTTTAATACTTTTGCAAAAATAAAACTATCTGAGTACTATGGCTCAATTTAAATATATGATTGCATGAAAGACTCCAGCAGGTGAGTGAGCAAGTTTTTAATGTTTGCATTGGTCTTAAGAATGCAAAAGAGCTGGAGATACTGGAAAGTTTAGAGTACTAGTTAATCCAGTTTTTATATGCATACACTTCTGCTCTAACTGGTAGTATACAATTCTACGTAAACTGGCTGCGGTTTACGGTTTACTGATTGATGGAAACCCACAAACACGCCGTGTACGGATAAGTTGGAGAAGAAATAGTAAAGAAAGAAACTGTGAATTGGAAGTGTAGCTGAAAAGCGGTTCCCAGTTTTATTGATTAATTAATGAATGAGCTACTACAATAAATGCGAGAGAAATATAATAGCAGTCGGAATAACAGCCTGGCACTTCATTTAACACAGGAACTGCTTTAAATATATACATTTCTTTCATGTAGGTGAGTGTACTTTACATTATCAAATTAATTCTACTCCAATCCTCATGTATACAATCAACATAAATATAATACATGGAATATAATGCATGGTTGTTTCAACATGTGAGAAAGGTAAGTTTGCTTATATCAATTACAAAGCAATGTATAATATTTATATATACCATTCATATCCTAATTGTGATTGTGAGAATGAATCGAGCAGTTTTGTGACTTTCGTGTTGGTCACTTTTATTTAATCAAAGTGTAGACCAGAAGAACAAGCTTATCATTCAGTTATTCTACCTGTTCGTTCAGGGTAATACTGTATAAGTAACGTGTTGAATTCAAGTTCACTCCATACTCTGGTACGAGTGTATGCGTATAATACATATTATTACATATTCATATTTGTGATTTGCGAGAATTGTAAGAGATTGCCGAGTTTGATAAGACAACAGGGAAAGAATAAACACGTGAAATATACAGATCCATGTGCAGTTATTATTGTTAGTAAGATTTCTTGCATGTTTTTTGCTGACTTTGAGCAATTATTTATTACAAGTCTAATACAAAACACATTTCACTTTAAATATTTGTCATTGAGATTTCTCCAAGTAGTTGGTAGTAGTCAAGCTAAGCTCATGTCGTCTTTCTTCACCCGGTTAATTAATCCAGTCTCATCACTCAGCAATGTGCTAATTGGCATAAGAACTGAGTTCTACTTGAGCATCTTTTAAATCCACTTTAAATTACATCTTTACATCTAAAGTAATACACATTATGAGCAGTAGGATGAGATTAATGGGGCCAGGATATATTTGTGCAGAAAGCGTAAAGAGATGAAAGAAGAAAACAGTGTTGATGAGATTCAATTAACGAGAGATACTTCGCCATGATGGTGAGATGATGATGAAGGAAAGTTAGAAGTTTAGAACTCACTATAAACGAATCAAGGAAACTCATAAAGAATTGATGAAAAAAGGAGTAAAAAGGATGTGAAAAAGTGTGAAAGTACTCTCGGTGTGACTTCCCAAGAGATATACAAATGTTCATGTACGTTTTATTTAGTTTCTTTACTCGTTTCTCTAAAGCCTTTAAAGTGTGTAGTTGTGCTATTCTTATACTTGACAAAAGATGCGTGTGTGTGTGCTTCTCGTAAACATTTTATGAGATTCTTATATTTACATTTCCAATGTGTTTTGAGTTTCGTTTGTTCGAGTTTAAAGAGAAGAATGTTTCTCTTTCTAATGGGTGAAAGAAGTGACGTTTAAATTAAGTTATACAGGATAATCGCATCAAAAAAGAAGTTATAAGCTGTGAATTCTCAAGAATTCGTAATCAGGAAATCGTAAAGATTTACACAACAAAAGTAGGAAAACGAATCTGTCTCATTTAAAGGAACGGAGGTGTAGGGAATGTTTATGTGTGTGTGTGTGTTAATTAGAGAACAGCAAATGTAAAAACAGAAGAATTTTCAGAAATGTTTATTTGCTCGTTCATCGTTATTTGCATCTGTTTCTAACGAGTCACGACTCATTAGAGAGTTGAGAGTAGAAAAGCTGTTTTTGTAGAGTTAAGATCATTATACTCTCTGGCTGGATATCTCTTAATGGAAATACGAGAGGAAGTTTTGTTATTGCTAATGGAATAAATGGAACAGCCACTCTCTCTCTCTCTTATTAAGCCATGTGTGTGTGTGTTTTAAGCTGAGAAAGAGCTTTCCACGTCTTTTTAGTGTCCCTGAAGGGCATGAGAGAGAGACGTGTGTGTTCAAGTAATGCTGAATTTGTGGAAATGTTTGCTTTCTTTTCGTAACTACTTATTATTAACTAGGTCAACTTCCAGACACATCCGCTTTTTTGTTATTTCCTTTAATAAGGTGGTGATCCAAATATTGTGTGCGTATATATATATATTATATGTATGTTAAAGTGCCGAGTGTTTCAGATTAGTTTGTCAATCAATAAGTGTTCATAGATTAAGCAGACTTTTCGTCAAGAGATATTACTGAGAGTTTTCTGCATCTTGTGTAACATGAGATGGAAAGGTTTTTTATACTGGAACGACTCGAAGGAAGCCTCTGCAGAGTCAGCTGAAGATGATAGAGTTCTCATCAAATTACTACGAATGGGGGAAATCATAGAAGGGGAATATATTTTTTGTCTCTGGACTTTCACTTTTGGTGAGTTTCCTTCTTCCACTTTTTGGGAGATTGAGAGGTGAGTTTTCGTCCGTGGAAGGATGAAAAATCGTGAAAGAAATGCCAACGAGAAGATTGAAAAAAGAATGACAGAGAAAGTTTCAAGACAGGGATTACGGATTTTACTTTTCACGGGGCCTCCTCTGATGTTGCTCTGATATGTTGGTTGTTTGTATTACTATTTTAACATGTGTGTATGTGCTATGTAGGATTTCCGAGGGACATGCGTTTCGATCTTTTTTCGTCTTAAAGTAAAATCGACACAGACTTGAGTGAAGGTGTAAAAAGAGATTGAAAACTACTTATGCACACACACAACCACGCGTGTAAATTTTTTCTCAAAGCATTTCTTGTTAGTGATTGCGACACTGAAGTGTTCTTTGAAATGTTTCGAAAGTTAAAGAGGAAAAGATACTCAAGTGGTGAAGGGGGAAACGCTAATAATAATCATGTAGATTTAGAAACTCAACGGACTCAACCTGCATAAAATGCTGACAATTGTGAGACCAATAAATCTCCAACTTGGAATACCCAGCAGAAACATGTTTTGCTTCTGGTACAAACTCGTACACACAGTTACTGTGCCTTTACTTGTCAAAATGATATATTTGTGTGGATTTTTGTGCGTGTGTACGCAGATTATGATTAGAGGGAAACGCACAGACTGTGCTAACTATCCTCGGGATAATAATAATAATATTCACTCATATTCAAGTTTTTGTGGAAATAAAGATCGGATGTTGTTAAATGGCGTAGTAAATTGAGGTTTATGGGAATTTAATGGACTCTAATTTGTATATTTATATTATGATAAGAGTTATGGGCGTAGGATAAACTTAAATGACTGAATAAATGCGATCCTTTCGTAAGCTGCACACATGGTGGAAAGTTTTTGTTTTTGTATGCAAACTACATATATAAATCGATTTGGATATTTTCTTTTGCTTTCACTTGATGATAATGTGCGTGTGAGTTCATATATATGTATGTATTATTTGTGATTGCATTTACACAGCTAATTCATTCATTAAGTATGCTAAAAGCAGAGAGTGTATGCATGTGTGCATGTCGATTGCTGATTTATACTTTGTTTGATTTACTAAACGTACAATTTGATTGAGAGAGAGACGGGATCAAATCTTTTATTGTGTAATGTAAAAAGCTTCTTCTTAGGTTGTTCAACAAACTTCTGTCTCAAGCTTTTTCCTTAGACTTGGATGAGTTAAGTATCAAAAAAGAGAGTTTAAGTAGTTAACAGCTTAACAAGCTTTTAGTTAAGCTTTCTTTTTGGTTTCCCTGAAAGGAGGAATAATAAAGTGTGTGTGTGTGTGTCTATGTAGACTTAGTGAAAGTGTGCCAAAGGTGGTGAAAGGTCTGAGGAGAAAAGAAAGTGTGCCAAGAAGTTTACACGAAGCGAAAGTGAGTTGTTAGTGTTCTCATGGCTAATAAATGTTCCCATCACCATCATCAACTTGGTGTACTCACTAAGCTCTTCCCTATAAATATATTTCTTGCGGTGCAGCAGCAACGAACACGTCTTTTCAAATGGACTTCTTGAAGGAGAAACTTTAAGTGAGAGACTTAAAAAACTGTGTGTTCGGAGAATTGAAGACCAAATGACCAGCCAAACCAAGAGTTTTTTTTCCTTTCGACTAGACTTTTTTTTATTAGCCTTCTTTAAATAACCTCTTCATTTTTATTTCATTAGATGTGGACAGAATAAACTTAAGATAAAGAAAGAAGTGAGAGAGAAAGTGAAAGGTCAGTGGAGAAAGAAGATTTCAAGTTTTGTACATACTAACCTTTTGTATCGACGATTGTAGCCATTTTTCCAGGGTAGAATTCAAACTGAGACTGAGGATTGAGAGATATAGAACAAGAGTCGATTTATTTGGTTAAACTTATAAATAAATTAAATGTGTATGAGAGTTGATATTGGGGGAAGAATATATTGTGCACAAATTTACTTGTACGTTGGTATAAGTTGATTACTCATGCGACTGAACTCTCTTATTTAAATTCATAGGGTTTTTTATTAGAGAGAACACACTATGAGAACATGAAACTGCAATTTTGCATTCGTTTTTCCGCAGTGAATTTGCACGAAAACTTTATGGAACTTTTGGGTTTTTGCTATTGCAGATGTTACAACACGCGTATATAGATATATAGGTATATTACTTTAGTAAATATTTCTGCATGAAGCAGCCTGAAGGTTTGCGTAACTCTCGAGTGTCTCAAGGAATGAAATGGATTTTCTCAGAAACTGTGTTGTAGTACGAGAACTATAATATATAGGGATGAAGATGTTTATAGAAACTTGTGCGGAGGAAGATTGGATTATTTTTTGTATACTTTGATAATTAAATGTAGTAGAGAGCTAGAGCTGGAGATGAGAGGCCTGGAAATATCCTAAATCTGGAGATTTAGTCATAAGAAGGAATGTTGTTGGCGTGTCTTTGCTTTTTACTTAAAGTCTCTCTCTGTGTTTGGTGTGTGACTCTTTTCCAGTCTTCTCGTGAGAGTTGGATTAAGTGAGAGTGTATGTGTGTGTGAGTGTGGATCGCCTGGAGACACGACACCGATTGACATGCAGGTCGATTGGATTGCCAATTCGCAAAAGAAAAAGATGAGATCATCCAGTCAACAAGCCAACATGTGTAAAAGCTATAGAGTATTATAATATGTAAAGAGGAGAGTTAATAGTTGCGAAACATATTTTAGTTTTTCGTAATTTCTTGTTTGTAATTGGAGTTTAGCAGATGGATAAATGAAAGTATAGTAATAGTCGTGTGATGGAATCTCTCTTAAGTAGTTCTGCTTCTATTTATGGTTGGTTGGCTTGTAATGAGTAATGAGTCACTGTGGACTTGGTTGGCAAACTAGTTGACTCTGTTTCTAAATGTGTGTGTGTGTGTGTAGATTACAAGTTAGGAGTGAATAAGGTATATTGCGTAACCAGGAGTCAACTGGAATTTGGAATGACCCAGTTCGTATGCATGAATGTGTGTGTTTTATGAGAAATCGAATATTCCCAGAGGAAACTTTAAATGTTCCTTAAAAGGAAACTCTACACAGAACACACATACACACACATATATATGTACAGAATGACTGGAAGAGAATGTTTTGCAAGAGAGACTTTTAGTAATAAAATGAAATGGATTTAGTTTTGGTTGCTTAATATGGGAACACGCAAACTATTTTTTGCATGGGACAACCTGCGAGGATGTGACTATGAAATGGACTGGACACAAACAGACAGAGAGAGAGAGAGATGATTTTTAAATGTAAAGGTCGTGGTTTTTTAAACACTGGAAGAATTGAATGATTTGTGTGTGTTTTAATAAATTACTTTAATAGTATTAGACCTGTGTGGTTGTGTGCGGATTGGGACGTATCGTGAGGAGAGTGTATATGGAAGCTTCTAAGCTAAAATGCAGACATGGACTGGAAGGAATTCGCATTGGAACAGAGGAAGTCTTTTCAGAAGAAGAACCACCACAGCCACAGAAGAGCAGAAGACTCGCACACACAAAATTGTTCTTCACAGTCTCTTCTCATCTTGTGTGCTTCTTTCTGCTTCGCTTAAGCAACTAACTAACTAACCAACCCTTCCAGGTTTCTTTTTCTACTGGGCAATGCGTTGTTGTATTATATGGCAATATGTGTGTGTAATGTCGTCTGTGTGTGGTTAAAAAACTCTCTATACATAAACTCATCATTAAAGGATTTCGCTTGGAGACTAGCAAGAGTTGTTTTTGCAGAGAGGAATGTGTATAATTCTTCTTTGGGTTTAGGGCTTAAGCTTTGCATGTGTTATGTAATATAATGTGTTGTGTAGTGTATGCTTAGCCATTATGATTTTTAAAGTGTATAGGTAGAAATCCGCGTAGTCACCTGTCTTGTATCTATGTATAATGAAATAATAATAAGGTTCCGCAGTTGATGATGTTTCGCTGTGAGTTAGAGTTGTGGGGAGATGAAGCTTTATAATAAATTTTGGTATCATCATCGGGAAGCAATTTAAATCTGAGGAGGAAAGAACTAATGGGCCGAAAATCTTGAGGCAAGAATGCAAGTGGAAACTTGGACCTACCTTAAGCTTTAAAGGGTCTTTTGGCAGTTATAGAGGTCTTGGCATGCCTATATATATATGTACAACGAAGAGATGGTAGTATGAATGTAAAGAGAGGATGTTTGATCTTGTCGCAAAAGACAATTTATTATTCTCCAGACTCTCTTCTCCAGGAGGTTTTTTTCTGGAGAGGAGTGGAACTGGATCGATATGAATGTGTAGAAGCAGGCGAAGGAGGAAAATAGCTCTATTTAAAGTAGGGAAAGAAAGTTCAGATGAGGTTGGTCGTTGTTGGTGCAACGAGCAAAAGTAGGAAATTGCAAGTTGGCCAGACACTTTTGTGTATTATCCAGAGTCTAGTAGGAGAATTGTTTATTTCAGTAATGTGTGTCTGTGTGTGTATGTATGTATGAGAAGGTTCTACATAATGACTTCGGTGTGTGCTTATCTTTTGAGGTTATTGGCCATTATTAACGAGCTTTGTTCTGAGATAAGATGGAACTAGAGACGGAGATATTATTTGGCTTGTGCTAACTATATATGTATTCTTTGGGAGATCGTTTGGATGGGTTATTTTATTATTATTCTAGATTTCCGAATCATTTCCGTCTGTCAATCTCCCACGCAGATTAATTTTCTTTGTGTTTCCTTCTTTGAGTCGTTTCCTAAGGAAAGCAGTCTTCGTTCTATTGAAAATGAGGAGGATATGTGGACTATATATATATGCATTATTATTATGTATCTTTGGTTCTGCTGGTGGTTATGGCTTAATGATGTAGAGATGAATTCATCCAGAAGTCTTACAATGTATGCGTATTATTACGTTGAATTTGAATTGAATGGATTGCGAGTAAGCGTGTAGAAAGAGTTATATCGCAGAAAGATTACTGAACATTCAGCAGATGAGAAACTCCCTGAGAGAGATTCCATCAGATCTTCTTCATAGCACATTTTTTTTTCGTGAAAGAGATTTAGGAGGATGAAATGTCCATTAGTTTTAGTGATTTGAAAGTTCAGAGTGGGAGTTTGTCTTACTGTCATACATTTCCAAGTGGAAAAGACAATGCAGAAGAGTATGGATAAAGGTATATTTATCATGGGATTGAATCTGCGTTGTCAGTAAAAAGAATAAGAAGAATATATTTTTTGGATGCTGATGATGTCAATAAAACAGTTGAAAGGAGTTCATTAAGCATTCGCAGTGCAAAAGTTTTTATCGGCATATAAAGATGGCTTTGAGCAGAAAAGAAGCGAGTTTCACACAATTGTGAGAGATGTGTGAAGGTTAAACGAGTCGTGTGTTGTATATATTTATATGTAAAAAAACGCATTCTGCCAAGTTCACTTCACTATATACTACAACACACCCACAACAACTACGAAGTCAACAGGTGAGTTGATTGAATGCAGGAATAAGGATGATGTAATATATTATACAATATCATCCGTAAATATATATGCACACAACTATACTCCATTGTGGTACTGACAGAGAATTGTTTATGGTATTTTATTTTGTGCTAACTCTTTTTGTATACGATAAAACATCTACACTAGAATATTATTCGTAATGATCAGCTTCCTCTCTAGAATTCTACAATTCTAATATTGACAAGTTTGATTTCTACGAGAGACCACAAAGGTATATTTGCAGTTTCATGATGCAATTATCTATTATTATTATACATTTAACTAGGAACAATTACTAAGCGTTTTAAGGAAGGTTTTAGGTTGAATATATTTATTTTACAGAGTAAGACTTCTTCTGGAGGAACTTTGCAATAAACCATATGGAATTCTTCTTTATCTTCGTTTCACGCAGAGAGATGAATGGGTTGAGTATTTTAATTCTCAATCTGTCAGGTCTTTCAGGTAACTTTTTGATAGGGGGGAGGGATGTGTGCAATAAGATTCACCTGGAGCTGCA
>Ga0194135_10000551_pt1 | contig 22104 bp, 8 predicted proteins | sample LitLau_LLRF_2013_FD_134024 | JGI IMG/M metagenome (GOLD analysis project Ga0194135, IMG submission 134024) | Freshwater sediment microbial communities in response to fracking from North America - Little Laurel Run_MetaG_LLRF_2013 (version 2) | ecosystem: Environmental > Aquatic > Freshwater >...
ACGCCCTGCGTACGATTTAAAATACTTCTAAACCCCAATAAGTCTCAAGAGATGTGTAATAAACCAAAGGTTCTCTCATCTTTATCAGGTTCCATGTCTTGCTTTGCACAAATCGGACATCATGAGACGAATGTTGCATAAGGAAGGAAGGCAACCAGCATAAGCAAAGATAAAGTTGCATAATGCACCATAATGCGTCTAATTCACTTTGAATTACAGTAGTTTCTTGTGGTTGACCGAATAATAATGCCGGAAACATTCAGTCTTTCCATTTCCACAACAAAAAAGCACAAAAAACAAAAGAGATGCACTGAAAGTATTCGCAAGTTTTCCACATTCTGCATTTGTGGATTCAAACATTCTTTCCACGAGTTTCCTCAAACTTTGTCCTACATTCTCTACATAAGAAAAGTTTACACACTAGCTTTCATGGTTTCATGCCCACTCTTTATGTTTCACTTTAAACAAAATGATTTATCCAGAACACATTTCATCTTCTTGGAACAAGTTTTATATTATACTGCGTGTGTGTGTGTATACATATATACATGTTTGCATGTGGCTGCTGCCTTAGTTCCACATCTGACGACTCATTCCGTCATTCCGCCTTCAAGAGTTGGCCGAAAAACTCAGGAAATCCATTAGTTTTATGTTCATCTCTGAACTACTACTACTCATTTAGTAATAATTACTTTTTCGTCTCGTCTTTTTTGACAATTTATGTAAAGTCTGCCCTGCTGTAACATGTACACTGCACACCGCTGCTTCTTCGAGACTACCCGACTGTCTAATCAAATCATAAGAAGAAAAGAAGTGAGCATAAGGACGAAAAGATATAAAACGCAAAGGAAAAAACTCTCCTACCAGTTCATATCAGGCTGAACATCTCCACGGCTTCTAACTTTTTTATCGCCCTGACTGATCATAAGGCGTTTTGGTAGTAAAACGAGAGGACTTGAGCTAGAGCCAAGTGAGTAAGTGATAGTTGAATAAAACGCATGAAGATGAAAAGGCTAATCAATTATACAAAATGTCATCCAAGAAGAAGAACAAGAGATCTTCTTCTGTGTATAGACCCGGGACACAAAGCCAAAATCACGTTAACTCAGCCAAGCTCGCAAGAATTGGGTGGAGCAACTAGATGAGATCGACTTTCTCATTCATTTTAAATGACAAAATGACTTATTAAAACTTCTTAGAGACGCTCACTTATCAAACAATTAGCAAAATCATAAATATTTTACCCTCCACTTGCTCTCGCACCGTCAAATTAACCAAGTTTACTTTCTCTTCATCATACGCAAACATACCATGCACACACATGGTCACGGAATATATGCTGATAAAGTCAAACGTGTGTAGAAGAATTCGCAAGTCAGTATGCACAATATAACTCACCAGACCAACATGAAACGAGCCAAGTCAAATGACATCACTGTTTTTGAATTGAACTTGAGTGTAGTAAAGGAACAACAATTCGAAGAAAGCAAGTAGAAACGATTAATGCCAGTGTTCATTGCAATTTCATTGCCGAGTCATATAATTTGCTATCATTATTACTTACAAAGTGTCTACGCGAATAAATATATGGTTTGCATGTGTATGTTATGTATGTGTTGTTTATTCAAGTGAGTCTGGGAAGAAATAATATTGCGAGTGTGAACGGACATGAATGAATAAATTAAGTGTTTTATGAGCAGATTAACTTCTCGTGAATACAAGGTGGCCCAGTGGAGACAAATTGATAGTTTTTCTTAAACAGTCAAAGTATTTTTTACATATTACACACTCACATTGTACTTGAGACGTCCATATAATGCATAATAATTGTCATAATACGCTTTATTGCAGTTTTTACTGTAGTTTGGGATAATCAATTAAAACAAAATTAATTTTTGTACCTTGAGGATGAATGATTTGATTTGGAGAGTCGTTTGCATCACAAAGACCACACATGATCAAGAAGATCCAACTCAAAAAAATTAAGTAAATGATCCCTCGTCTACTTCTTCTTTGCTCCATTATTATTAATTTAATCGAGTCGACGAGACACTCTCGGTTTTTTCCTCAAGGATAATAATCGTTTAAATTTTAACTAGCTGCACGAACTACGAGGAAGAACTACTACACAACTTGAAAATAATTGATCTTCTCGCCAGGTAGTACCCAGAGCTGGTGGATATTTTGATGTGTGATGTGTAAGCAAATATTAAGTTTGGAGAAACAGTCAACTTTTTGATGACTCCCTGCATATCACACACACACATACACACATCGAAAGATGATAATAAAGAACAATTATCTTAGAATTCTTTTTAATGTTATCAATTTTTTTCACTCGCACTTTGAAGGATGAAGGAAAAAACAATTTACTTTTTAGAGACGCGGTTCACTTTCTTATGTATCGATTATTTAAATATACTTATCTCTTTCCTCAAGTATAAGATAACAACTTTGTGACAACAATCGCACACAGAGTTAGTTAGCTTAATAACAATGAGGTTCAATTACTTCATTGTTGGACCCACCACTGACATCAGACATGGACTATGTGCAGGTGTGTCTATAGATAGATTATTGTATAAATAGTTACCTGTAGCCAATATATGTTGTATGTGTATATACTGTATGTGATCGTACGATCGATACTGTCTCTCGTGTCTATTTGTTTTACAATTACACAATTACATATTACATGTATTACATATTAGATAAACCACGAATTCGATTAACGCTAATTCCGCGTCCTTTTCTTTAGCTACAAAATTTAATTAAGCTCTTATAAGTCTCTTCTGAATATGTTTATATGTGTCCGTCTCCGTTCGTCTTATGTGTTGGTTTGATTATTAAATCCAGCTCTGTTCTTTGAAAGGTAATAAAAGTCTCGTAAGCTTTTCTCATAGGATAAGATTATCTTCTGAGGTATGAGAAGGCAATTAACCTTTTCAGAATACAACTTAAGCTACTCACTCGTACAATTTATATACACATGCAAATTTAAATTGCGAATCTTCTTTTGCTTCGTAACTTTCTGTGTGTGTATAAGCTTTCTTGCAGAAATGTTGAGTCTTTAATGTATTTACACTTTATAGTGTGTGTGTAAGTTCACTCATTCGTAATTCTTAATTAAGATTTTACCTAGACAAGTCTCTCTAATTACGAAGACGTATTAATTCACAAATCCTACTACTTATGCACACACACAGTGGATTGAATTCCTTTGGTTCTTTATAGTCTCCGCAAAGATTACAAACCCTGTTGTTCACTATCCATCATCATCATTGTGTGTGCATTTAAAATGGAACATCTAATCAGAAGAGGCATTAAACATGAGTCGTGAGGCAATTTGAGATTTTAGTTTGGTCAGGCAAAAGGGATTCGATTGCAAGTCAACCTGACAATATCTCTCTGTATTTGATAGTTTGATTTGATCTGATTGCTGGACGGATCTTCGACACACATACACCACCACCAACCAGTCTTCTTGATGATGGATCGATAACTCAGATTAGATTACCTTCTCGAAATCCACAAAACCACCATCACTGCCATTCACCATTATTATCCTCGACTCAATGTCAATTCAGTGATCAAATGTCCGTCGTTTAATAGCCCATCTTTGGATCTCTGCGTTTCTTTCCTTTGTCTTTTCCATATAGACTACAACACTATATGATACGGACTCCGTTCAAATGTTCAGCATTCAACTGTAATTGTCTCATGAAATGGAAGAAGTCATGAGGCAGAAACTTACTCTCTCCACAAATGTAATGGGCTATTTACTTTACTCTTGCGATAACGCACACTCACACACACACAAAATAATAGCAAACCTCCTTTCTGTAGTAAAATATCTTTAAGTATCGGATTTCGATCTTGATGGTCTAACCTCAACCTCAAAGGAACTGGCAGCAAATAAAAGACAAACCAATCTCCAAAACCATTCACCGAAGAATGACGACTTAAGGTGGACACATGGATGTGTATAGAATGTGAGTGTGTGTGTTTGTAGTTGTGTTTAAATTCACAGATCAACTCTTAACTCTTTTCTCAGCACAGTCGACTAACTCTAAATGCTAACTAACTGCTGAACAGCTCAAGTACTGAGAATATAATAGAGACGTGTGAGAGTCAAACACTACTAGCATTATATAGCTTGTAGCTTGAAGTCGGGGTGCACTCTTCTTCTCTCGTCCTTTTTAACACAAGAAAGATGCTCGTTGCTTAAGTGCAAGCAGTAAGCGTATATCCGTGTGACTTTCATTTTATTCGAGCTTTGGTAATGACTTTGACTCGAAGAACAACACCAAAATAAACCTATGAACAAACAACAATCTCTTAAATCCACATGCACATACACACACACTCTCTTATTGCATCTCTCAGATTATCAAATGCTGTTATATTTACTATTTACTTTTAAACACTTCTCTCCTCAGATACCAAACAGAATTCTTTATTGAGTATCAGTCGAGTACACAGATTGCTCGAAGCATGTTGGGTTCATTTGATACCAGATTAACTTTATACACGTAATACGAATTGCTTACACAGGAAAACACTTGAAATCAAATAAAACGAACAAAATGTGTTCTCCCTTAGTCATCCCATCACTGCTTTATATACTTGTTAGTCACTCACACTAAATGGATAAAACACGAGGGAAGAATTCTACACATTATTATGTCGTACATCATTGTCTTCATCCACACACACACATACCCATTCACTTTATATACACAGCTGGCCAATCGATATGGTTCACTTTTTATCTCACTTAATTTTTTACCGAAACACTCTCTCAGTCAGGATGCCGATTCAGAAAGGAATTCAGCACACAGATTGAAGATGGAACGTTCGTTTTGTCTACATATCCTTTGGCTCTTGCAGTATATCCTTAATGGTTCAATGAGTAATCGTGATGTATGAGTGTGTACATAATAATGAATGCCTGAGAAAAAAATCATCATGCACGAGCAAATGGAAGATGACTCAGTGTTTTAAAATAGAGCTAAGAGAATCTATACAATCTATAGAAGGATCCTGGCTTATTAGATCACACACGCTAGAGCAAGCGAGAGTGGAAATGAGTATGTAAGCCCAGATAGCCCATTAATTTCTAATTAATGAGTAATAAATGGAGATAAGATCTTAATAAATGAAAATGAACTCGTCTTTCTACACTCTGGGCTCGTCCTTTGAGACTAATAATTATAGATTAAGCCTTGGCTCTGAAGTACACTAAATATTCGTTTGCATTTTGATTTGTGATTTGTGAACCGCATTGCTACACACGAAACTTGTAGAACTGTGCAATACATTTTGAAATCTGCTCAGGGCTTTTGAAAGCAAGCAGTACAATAATACATAAGTATCTCTCTATATTGTCTAAATCTCTAGACACGAAATAAAATGGTCATTGAAGTTCACACATATATATACATATATACATTGTGGTGTAATTAAGACTATATATATTTAAATGTGACGATGAACAAGTGAACAAGCTCACATTTGAACTACAATAAAAATTCTCAACACTCTTTTATCTTTCTTGTGGATATTTGGACAATGATTGGTCTCATACAGAGTTCAAAGTAGAAAGCTTGTCAAGTTTGCAATAAAAAACAGGATTAATTTATTACCCAAATGGAAGAGACCCCATAGGGATCTCTGATAAACACTTTGTCCGTCATTCCATCCAACACAGCAAGTTATTCTAATAGCAGAAGACAAAAAGAGACTTGAATACAATGTATTATATATACACTTAGTAGATCTGTGTTATAGACTTGACTTTCCTAAGAGAACACGAACACTCTGCCACACATAGCCATTAAATCCATCATAAACTCTGTGACGATCATCAACATCATTTAAAACTTGTAATTCATTATAAAAAGGGACACACGAGTTGTTTAAAGTATTCTAACGAAAGAAGAGTTGAATATATCCTAATTATCATTACAAAAAAGTCTTTCTTTATCAAATTACGTAAATCGCTCCCCTTGTTTACCCCGTCTCAAATTACGTGCAATCCCATTCCCATATATTCTTTGACAGCTCGCATTCATTCTGCTACACAACAGTTGGTTCTCATTTGGAGAGAGAGAGAAATCCATTAAATAAATAACTCTTTTAATGTCAAAAATGTTCAAATTTGTGACAATGATTGTCACTCTGCGTTTGTAAATGAATCAAAGTGGATTTGGGCGTTCCGTCGAATCCATTTAACTAGAAATACCCAAGTACGTGTACATTCTAATATTTCATCTGAAGTTCTACATATTTCCACTCAACTTGGTATTACAGAGTTTCTAATTCTAAATACAAGCGGATATATACGTACATGATCATTTCTCGATCGTGAAACTAAAGCGGAAGTGGAGATTTAGTTTACCTAGATAATTTCTCTTGGCTTCTCAATACGACACCGACACACCTGGAGTACCAACCCACATATATGTATATAGTATAATGACTGTATAGCATATACAACTGACAAAGAGTTGAAACTGATGATTCAATCTACCTCTTCTGGCCAATTAAGTCGTAGCGAACCAAAAGTTGGTTTCAATTTGTCTCATCCTACTAACCATCGCCGCGCGCGTAGGTAATAATATCATCCACTCCTTTCTCCAAGTTAATTTAAATTCACAAGCCCGTAAAGAATGGGTAAGTGGGAGTGGGCCAAACAGAATAATTTACTCAGGTAGATAAAGTGTTTAGTCTGTGATTTAATTTATTATGAATGAAGAGTTCCATGAATAGATGGGAACGAACTGGAAATCTCTTCCTCTCTCTCTCTTGCAAAGTCTGATTAGATTAACAAACTCAATCCGACTTGAATAGGCTGATTTGCTAACCAGCTCTCATCTAACTCCCTCAGCCTCTCTATAGTTTATTTATAATAGTCTATACGGCTGCTGATGACAAAAGAAGGAGGTTTACTCGTTGATGATTAAAAGGGAGTCCCAAATCTCTTGTACAGTTGATGAATTCTTTGGTTCCATTAGTCTAGGATACAGCACAACAATACACGGAGGCAATAATACACAACAGAGTGAGAGTATCATATACTCATGATTCAATATATTATAGTGTACATTGTGTGTCTGCCGTTAGTTGAATGATCTGTTGTTGTTCATTTGAATAAATAGAGGTGAATTGTATACACACATATAGTGAGATCCACACACAGCAGAACCACACCTACTTTTGCTTTGGCGATGAACTAGGATTGTCTCGTAGCCATAAAGCAGCGCACACTGCAAAGTTCTATCATGCAGGTTCAAAGTTATTTGCACTTTTGCTAAAAACCAGTCTTATTGTAAATTCAAAGTATTCAAACTTTTAAAGCACCTCGTCACAGTTGACTTAAGGGGAGGTTAATAGATCAAAAATTAATTAATTACTGTTGAAAATGAAAAAGTCATTCCATTAATGCTTTATCCATTTAACTCAAGTGTTAAAAACAAGTTAAATGTGTGGTATATGTGGGAGTACATGATTGGTATTACGAAACACATTTATCTTCTCAGAATGAATATATATATAGACATATCTGTCTCAAATTGTCTAAGATGAAGCTGTCATCCATCATCCTGCGTCTGTTTACCAAGTAATTAATCAAAGAGATAGATATTATCAGACTTGCACAAATAAATTGTCACATCAGGAGAAAATTTGTTATTCACAGACTGTGAATGTGTATAAAAGTATAAATCAATTTTGATGATGGCGTGTACGTATATATAACTTCTTTGGTGCTTCTCCATAGTCTCTAAAACTTCTTTCTCTAAAACTAATAACACTTATTGGCATGCACAGGCAAAAGATATAAAGATAAAATAGGGCAATGTGACCTTCAACAAATGTTTGTGATATGTCTCTAAACATAAATGCCAGTTCCATTTGGATATATATATTGTATATGTGTATGTGCAAATGTATCAAAGAAATAATATTGGGATATGTCGATACTTATTTGCTAGACCTCGTCCATTATGTCGGGAAATAGTCTTTCGGATGTCCTTGGCTCCGGCGTGTTTAGTGAGTTCCGGTGGTTTCTCTCGTTACAACATTCCTATTCAACATTGCCAGTTGCATCCTCTTCAAAGAAAGGAAAGGAAAGTCGTAAAAGTAAAAAGCTCCATTTCAACCGTACATAGACGATAGACCGTATACGTATATGAGGTGGATGTCGAACTTCCTCTGGTTGCATGCACATTCTCTAGTGTTGAATGTTCAGTTGCAATAATAAACAGCTAAAAAGTTGTAGGTGGATTTTCAAACGTTGCATGGCTATTTAAACGATATCAAGGAACAAATATTTAGATATTCTTTTACAAAAATTCGGCCAAAGTTGAACTGTGTTGAAAGTAGTAGGCGGTCAAACGACTTACGAGCCAATGTACTACTTAATATGTTAGGAGAAGTTTCGAAGATGCAAATATTCTAAATCTAAAGGAGGATATGCGGATGCTGTTGAGCTGTATATTCTATACTTGTATAAATTCTATCCTATTTGGACAACTTCCCAAGGTTTCATTTCAAACTGGGATTTGTGTATTTAACTTGAGATATATGCACATACTGCCTCTTTACAAAATACTTTGGCTTCTCATTTATTTCCAAGAGAGCTAATAGCGTGCCGATTACATTATCCATCTTTAGAAATGCAAGGCGCAATTTGACAGGAGGCACAGGAAGGAATCTTGTAAACACACGGTTAGAAATAACGTGGGAGTTCATTGGAGCAAGCTAATCCTATTTTATGCAATCATTTGGATGCACTTCACTTACAAGCATTCTTTTGAGATTCATCCCACCTTAAATTAATAGCTGAGAGGAGGATGTGAAGAATCCTTAAAGTTTAGCTTTTAGCTATAGAATTAAAGCTAATCCATCAAAGTGAGCTTTACATATCTGAGCAACAGCCTCAAGTGCCTAAATACTTGAATACACAAACATTGTACATCTTTTCATTCTGTTGTCTAATTAGTTACTATAAATTCCACACAGTTTAATTTAAGATCACTTTTCCTGCACTCACCCAAATGATTACCTTTTTGAGTCAGACAAAAAATACCCCGCCTCCATAAAAGCCTCAGGTGTCAAGATATGCATGGTTTAGCATTTCATGATTTCATGCTTTCTTTCAACATTCTCCTTTCTGAGAAGACTAAACCCATTTGTCTTTACTTAGATTACTTGCAATCTGCGCGTATATATCTTTTAAAAGAATGTATTTCAATTTGGAGTGTACACCGAGTCATGCCATTTTACTTTCCTCTGCAGAGAGAAAGTAATGAAAGTATCATTTGCGCGAGAGAAAGTAAGTTGACTAGTGATGATAATGTTTTCTTTCCTAGAGCTCTAGAACACACGAGAAATATCTCTCTCCACTGTCTCTTCTCATTTGAGTATTTTACATGTAACACATTGCATTTCTACAGATGAAGAGATACTTTTAAGCTTGTTCCTTCGTGTGAGATGCCCGTTACAAATGTTACACTTTTACAAGTACACAAACCCTATTTATCTATATGTATATGTAGACAGAAGTATATTGTATGTATGCATGTAGTGTCAGTTCCACTTCTCCATTTCATTCGTCCATTTGCCTGCCAAAGGAAGAAATGCCAGGCCGGATGACAATCAAACAGCAACAACCAACCATCAACCACTCTAACTCTCCATCATCATGTGTGTGTGCTTTATCCAACTTATAGCTGCCAAATTCAGCCAGGCATTTTGACTTTTTTGAATAGTAAAAGTGCATAAGTAAAACACGAACTTTTTTAGGGAGAGATGATAGGGGAAGTATAAAGTAAGTGAGTCTTCTCGTTGTGCACTTTACACAAGAACCACATACGGTTCATCTAATTCTCCCACATTATATTTGACATCGACTTTCACAAGTGTTCTCACACAACTTCTTTTCCAAACGGATTCTTCTTATTCTACATCTCTATATGTTGAGAGCGTTTCTTTCTCTCTCTCTCTCTCAAAGGAATAGACAACAACTTACTTGATACTTTCTTGTTTAACTTTTCTTTACGTATCATATCATGTACCAAGTTTTGCTTTCACTCTCTTGTACTGAAAGTAAACGTTGACTGTTGGAAAGCATTCACACACACTCTGCTGAATACTTTCTCCCCTTCCTTCTACTCACTATATGTGTGTGTGTGTGTTTGTTTGTTCCATGTTCCATCACAAGTCGTTTTTTTCCTAGAGGAAAAACTTTTTTCAGAGACAAAGCAACGAAAGACAAAATTGTAGATAAACTCTATCGTTTTATTTACACAAGTGTTACTACGTACGACGCACATTCTGCTTAACATTTTTCTATTCTCATGTTATTTTATGAACAATGGACAATGAAACAAACTCGTTTTGGCCGTCTCTCTCTCTCTCTCACTCTCATACTGATGATAAGTAGATCTCACAGTCTTTATCTGTAAAAGAGTTTCTCTTCTTTCTATCTCGTGGAAAGATCTGCGGCAAGACAACATCCGCCTTCAAAGAGACAGATGAAGACACTTTAAATGAGAGGATGTGCCGGTGTCTCATGTAATGTGAGTATTGTCCTCCCAAAAACACCCTCGAAACTCTACAAGAGAATCCATCCACACCATCCAAATAGAAACCCATGCTTTCCTCCACTTCATAACTCTTAAGAAGGAACCTCCTTAATGTCGTTCAGGTCTGTAATTTTTCTCTGCGTGCCAAAATATAACTCATTCCTTAATGGGAAGAAGCGAGAAGGCTCACACAGACCATGTGTATCTCTCTCCTAAATCCGTATACACACACAATGTACATCGCTCATGTATAGTTATTTGTCATGTGGCACTTCAAATGAAGCAATTAGGGGCAGACACAGATGTCTTCTACTGATTAAAAGACCGTCGTCTTTGACTAACTAATAAGTAAGTTGGTGAGATCCTCAGAGATTTTTTATCAATCATCACAACCACTTAGCACAAAAGGAGCAACACAATGTGTAGTGTTATGCTTTAAACTTTTATGAAAGTCATACGACCTCTCCAATACCAAATTCAGTCACACCTGATCTCAAAGTGTGATAGAAAATATATATACATACAGACAGGAGAGTGAAAGAGAATAGACGACGAGCCATTTTGCACTTCGGGATATCTCTCTCGTCGATGAATTGCATGACACTCTTCAGAATGAGATGATGAGACGCCTACTCACTTATTCTCAGACATTCACACCATAATCTCCGTTGTACTCGTTTAGCTGATAGCTACCAGACGATCTTCTAATCTTTTACCTTTGTACTTCAACCCCTAAATAGAGTTTTGCGATACAACCACGACTGATGATGAGATGTAGGTGATTATTTGGTTCCTAAAAACAAAAAAAAACTTCTTTCTGAGGATCGCTAATGAATATAATTACTAATGGCATAACCAAACTGTAACCACCATAGAGGCCCATTCAATTTTTCAATAAAAGCTGATTTCCCCAAAAAGCTTGTTTTCAAAGGATTCCACATTCAAGCTTGTGTCAATATTTCTAAATAAATAAATGGATTTTGACTTCCCTTGAGTAAAGCTTAGCATCATTACTGACTTCATAAGAATTGTTTTCGTTTTTCGTATGAAAAGAGATGGGTTTTATCGAAGCGTGGGATTGTGCGAATATATATATATACAAGGAGAATTATTATGTATTCATCTTTTATTATTTACATAATAATAGAGAACAGAGAGGCATTATAAAAGAGAGAGATTTGTTTCTATACAAAAGCTCCACATCAAAGCCAATCGCCAATATCGCTTCTTCAGCCTCTTCTTCGTAGTTACTTTTGAACTGTGTGCCTGCTGCTGCCTTTAAAGTTCACTTGTACGTCGAACACGAAGCTTACAAAATGTTCAAAGTAGTTCGAACTTCGAAGAGAGTTTTCGGTGAGCAGAAAAAGTGTACTAAACAAATTGAGAGATTTATACCGAAGCACGCATGGAGAAACGGAAAGTGAGAAATCATAAATTAATCAAGAACGGTTTTTTGTTCTCGTTGTGCTTTTACTCGCATCCTCCAACAACTTTATACTTTCCGTTTAAAGTTCGTGTATGGTTGTACTATCGTGAATAAGGAGCAGTTTAGCAGTTATGTACTCTTTGGTAGTTGATGTGAATGTGAACGTGCTCCTCGATTTAATTACACCAGAGAGATGATGAGAAGAAGAACTTTCCATGAGCAAAAACAATTTAACCAATTTCTTCTTCAAAGAACACACCAACTGCTTCACTTAAACTTGTACACGATGAACATCACAAGATCATCAAGATATGAAGCTTCAAAGTTACTTCTCGTTCTTCGTATTACACGAACAGACGCATTTTAGATTTTAGCTGCAGTCATTTTAACTGAAGTATGAGAAACTGGATTACTTCAACAACATGCTGTCTACTAATCCATAGAACAACCTGACTCAAATAAATTATTTCTCTCTTCACCACCAATCTACTACTATGAAGTCTTACGAGTTAAAACTCACTCACTGAAATCATCCAAATACTTTTCTACCGCATTTGCACACTTAAATGAATAATGAGTGTGTCATTTTTAAATATTTTTATAGGACTCTCTCTCCGTAAATGAATTAATACTACAAGCAGTATAGACAAGACAATGGAATGCCGAAATTCTCCTCTGTCATGCTTTATCTAGATGGTTATCTCCCTACCAATAAATGTAATGATAAGATGAAGAGACTTTTAAGCAAGAAGATGGCTATGGGCGAAATAAAACATTAAAGACAAACCTCGCAATCCTTCTTTTTATTGTTTTCTTTGCCGAAATTGCAAATTTTGAAAGCGATAACGAGAAAGATGACACGCTTACGAAATATATCACACATGATAAGATCTACATAAAAAGAACATCTCTTTAGATTCTTATTTTACGGATGATGCGTCCGCTCTTTCAATGTTAGCAGCAGTCTGTGATTGAGATAAAGGACAAAAAAGAACAAAAACTTGGCGAAATCTCTGCCTTATAATAAATACTAGCATACTTTCCTAATCTCACTTAAGTATAGAAAGATTAGATATTAAAATATATGCATAATTTTCCCCAAGGCCCATCTCTCTCCTCTTCTAGCTCCCAGACATCATCATCGTGTGTCTGTTTTTGTTCCTTAAATTTAGTGCACTCAATTCTACACTAAGCATTAGATAGCTCAGGCAGATTTGGCCAGTAGGCTTTGTGCACAGAGAAAAATTAATAATACTCAGCTCGCTTTAAGCATCATCGAGAAGACTTGGAATATTATTCTCGTGTGCATATATGCATCAGTAAAGTTGTACAACAAGTAATCATCATTTAATTTCCTAAATCTTCATTCTCGCTCTGTTTAATATGCAAGAAGCTTAAGCTCATTATTGTCTCCTTGGAGGTGCCCTAATCATCCCATGATGGTGTATAGAATTATCTGCATACACTCCTCAGGCAGGTCCAACTCTTCACTAGCTAGAGCTTGGAAAGATGAAGTCTGGACTTTTTATTTCTTGCTTATAGAGAGAGTATTATTCCATTCATACCCCAAATGGTCCTGGATTTTCCGCTTAATTAATAAGTTGATTGCTATACACAGGAGTACGAAATACAAATCTACAAATCCATCCAAGGAGAAGAATAAAAGTGAACCATTATATCATTCTTGTTCTCTCCCTCCTCTCGTTCACTTTTTTTTCATTCCATTGGGATTCAAGCATTTCTACTTCCAAATTGATTCCGATTTTTTCTGTATATTCACTACACAAAATGGACAAAGCCTTTCTTATTACAAGCAACTTTTAACTCCAATCCAAAATCATAATGCAATTGAATCTGCAATGAAGTGGAATAAACATTTTTCCTTTTTGTGTATTCTATATACTTGGTACGAAAAAAGTTGAAGAGGTATTCTTATAATAATCAGCGTTTCCCAACTAAATTCACGTACCAGTTGATACTTGCACAGTGCCAGTAATTTGATCTTTATGTCCAAATTTCGAAGGTCGGCTTCATTTGTGTAAGCCTACACAATATTATGCCCAATTTCAATAAACTTCAAGAATCAAGAATCCTGTTTTCTGTTGAAAGTCTACGTATTTAGTAATCAGCATAGTCCGCATGGAATAAAATATTCAAGCGTAGGTGGGTGAAAGGAACAAATTATGATTGATTATTTTCTGCATGAGAGGCTTAAAAAATACAGACTTCAATTAACGTCATCTCTACGTCCTGAAACTCTTTGATATCTCCAGTTACCCCGAACATTAGGTTCAAGCATTTTTCTCGGAATTTTTCACTTACAGGTTTCCAATTTCATCCATTCCCCAGTCAGGTGAAATGATCACCTCTTTCCAGTAGGACAAGTTATCTTTGAAGTGAAACTGTGTAACTGTGCAACTGTGTAGAGTTGAATTTGGGAAGTGGAATTCCTCCACTTGTAGATTGACTTACAAGGGATAGTTAGAAGTTACAAAGTTAGGTGGTTGGAAAGCAACGAGAAGAGTCCCCTCATTACGCTGTTTATCCTGCATGCATGATGAGTTGACTGTGGCTAACAAAATGAGAGTATAAGCTAGAAACCACACGCTAAACCGATATAGATGCAATATATGTACGACGACTGTAAAGATATATACACCATTGCAATTTATACAGTCTCTATTCACATGGATGAATCAACTGAGAAGTAAAATATAATTAGAGCTGACGGATGAAACTGAATCTGAGGTAAGAACTGTTCTACATGAATGTAGTAATCCGGCTGGAATGGCAGTAAACAAGAAAGTTTATTCTGACTTTCCATCAACCGAATAAATATATAGTATGTAGATAAATACATGTGTAGTGTACGTGTATTCATGTATAGATATATATGTTCAGATTGACTTCAATTATTCATACAAAGTACTGATGAGACTTGTAAAGAGGAATTCTCACTAAAGGTAGACTAAACAAGATCAACTTGATTCTGCGTGCGGATTAAAATATTTGTAATTTATTTGTCCATTGAAACCACAAGTTTTAATCACAATCCATGAAATAGGAAATGGCAACATGGAAAGGTGTGGTCGAATATGATAAGCCACTCTTCAAGTTCTGTGATATCACGTATGAAGATTTAAGTTTAAAAAATTTGAATAAATGTTTCTACTCATCAAAGAATAAGAAAACTCATCTCATCAGTGTATTATGTGTGCGCACATTCACTTCTTCCTAGTGAAGTTATTAAAACCACAAGTTTATTAATGTGCCGTAGGGAAAGTCCATGAAACCACAATAATTTACAACATCAGTCTGTCATTAGCTTAAAATTTAGTTCCGATGAAGTTGGAGTGTAAAAAGTTGACTAAATTATTGGTGTGTAGAGTCCTGGCAGAAGACTTCATTCATGCATTGTTCATCGCTGCTACACATTCGACATTGTGTCGACTTCTCTCTCACAGAGAGAGAGAGAGGTGAAGTTGTTTTGTTCCAAAAACCCAACTTGGTGAAGTTTGAGAGAAGTTTTTTCTACTCGTTACCAGTTCTTCAGTGCCCTGAGTCCAACTTTTCCTAATTGAACAGCAGAACAGTAGTGTTAGTGGTAGGGACACTTGTTTAATCAAATAACCACTAGTACCACACCTTCTCGAAACACAGTGCAAAGTTGTCAGCCAATGTCAGTCAAATTAACCACAAATGAACTCACGCGTCAAGAAGAAGTGGAGAGAAAAAGTTAGTCTATCTAAAAGCAAAGCAGCCAAGAAGAGCTTGCTGCTGAGCTTTCCCCGTCCAAAAATACATAATGAAGTGACACATGGAAAAGATTCTCGTATTCGACATATCTCATCATATCGCCGTCCGAGAAATTCACTGCACACATAAATCGAAATTAAGAGAACTTCTTGGTTAATGAATTTAATTAATTTTTCGTTGAATCTCAGTTTTGACGGACGTTGATTTAGTGGAAATGAACCGTGAAGCGATGGGTATACGTATAGGTAGCCCTTGCAGTCAATTCATCACATTTTTCCTAATGAGCAACTTCGCATACTCTAACCATAATGGTTGAGTCATTAGTTGCATATGCTTTCAAATACATACTTATATGTAATGGTGGAAAAATCTTTTAAAATATGGAAAAGTATCTGCAATTATAACTTAATGACTCAGCGGGTGTATACACACAAAGTTTGTTGGAGTAAAAATACATTTTAATCTATACGAATCTTTTATATCTAATCGAATAGGCGGATCATTAAAATTCTAGAATTAAAAGGCAAGAACATTCTTTGAGAAATGCCAATGAAGGTAAAATGGAAACTCCTAATCTGGATTTGAAGATGTGGCCGCGTAAATAGATGAATGTAACTTTTTTTTCAAAAAAAAATCCTACCACAAAATTGATTAGCTCTTACAGTTTCTAATAATTAAAAATAAATAAAGCCCTTTACATCATATACGTAAGCTATTTCTGTTCTCGGTATTAATTTGGTATCTTTGATTTAGTTTCCTGCCTCGAAATAGGATAGACTTAATGACCTATCTTTTGACGGTCGTCATAAGTCTTATGTAGTAATACCATGTGATAATAATATCAATGTATAGTTAATACTTAATCTATTGAATTTTGTGAATCCAGCTCGCATCATCACTTTGAAGGCGTTTCATTAGCAGGGGCTTATGACTGATAATAATAATGATGAAAAATACATACATATATATACGTATATATAAAACGAGACTTCCTAGCGGATATGTTGACTTTATTAGTTTCATTTTCATTATAATCGTCACTGCGGCTGAAGAAAGTGAGTCCATATGGCGCAGTTCGATGGGCCTTCAGAACAGAACTAATCAGTCCATCCTTGACCCTTTGCCTTGGTGGTTGTCATTTTCCCTTCCTCTTCGAACAACTACAAGTTAGACCGATGTGCGAGATTGTGTATTGCCAGCTGTGGTAGAAAGTATAACTTGCCTTTTGTCTATTTAGCAACGAGAATAAGATTGTGATAGGTTCCTCTATGTGAAGCAGCAATAGTAATAACTAGGTAGAAACTCCACCACAGTATGTACCACTAAAGCAACCGCCAGAAGTCTTATTAGAGTGCCAGTTCATCTGTCAATTTCCCACAGGAAAGAGAGAGATGAGTCAAATCATCATCTACTACACTGTCCTCATCTGCTCTTACCTTTCTTTCCTTAAGAAAATCCATTTGGATCACAAGATGAGTACCATAACATTCTTCAATGCTGTTCCTTGCTGTATGTGTGCGTCCTAATGGGAATGAAAACAGACTGCCTGACTTGCCAAATGAAGAAAGAGAATATTATTTCTTTCCTTTACCAGCAGAACCTAGCACACTTCTGACTTCTGCTATCTATTCCATATATATCCACACGCATAATGATAAATGCACGAGAGCCTCGCGTTGGCTTTCTCCCTTCATTCTTCATGTCCATAAATCAACTAAATGAATTTGTTCGTTTTGGCTATCCCATAGAGTGAAGAGAGTTTCTCCACACAAGGTCTGATTATAAGTGTAAAAAACCAATTATTGAAGTTTGTCGTGAGAAGGAAATATACACATCTAGACACTAGACACAGACGTGAAATGCTCACAGATCACATTTCACAATGAACCATGTTGCAGTGTATTTGAGGATTTCAGGATGTGAGACTTGTGGAAGTAATGACACAGAATTCTCCATTCTGAAACCGTGTTCCAGTAATATTTTACCCGAGTGAGTTCCTTCTCTCTTAATGATTCGCCATTTAGCTGATGACTTCATTCGGAATGTAGAATATGCTTAAGCGTATTATGCCAATCACGAGCAGAACACAACGAGCAAACCAGGAAACAGACGGCACTACATTTACGAATACAAATGTTTCACAAAACTATGACATAACCGTTTATTCCATATTTCTATGATTTCTCTGTAGCCACCAGATGTTTCTTCTTACCCTTTATTCTTTTCATCCACTCCAACTACACAAAAGAGAATGGATATATTATACCTATAAAGCCTACATAGTGGACCGAGTAGAGGAATTTTAGCAAACTTTGGAGCTTTCACTTGAATTTGATTCTGATCTTCCCTTCAGATTATTCAGATCATGAAGGAACAGTTTTGTGTCTTCCGTGTACTCTGAATTATCTCCTTTACTTTGTCAGTAATCTTTCGCAAGAGGTTGTGTGTTGTAATACCTATTTGTATTTGTTGGATGATAACATGAAGGCAATTTTACACACTGTGCCTTGCTTTCTCCTATTTTAAGCCTTTCAACTGTCAAGTGTTCATTATGAGATCATTCAATAGGTAGTTGAAAGACTCTCTAACTTCTACCTACTTATATATATGTAGTTAATACATCCTTCGTAGTGAATAGACTCACCTTCATTCTATTGATTTAGTTGAAAGTCTAAGCTTTCCCCAAGCTTCCTCTTGAGTTAAAGCCAGACTATCCATATTAACCAAGTTTTTTCTACCAAGTCACTCATCCACCCTACCCACTCATCATTAAAGTACGCCTCTGCTGGGTATCTACATCACGCATATAATTCTGAAAGCAAATCTTCAAATCCTGTTCAAGTTCAAACAGGAGAGTAGAAAGCTATTACTCCATCTTCATCACACAAGAGATTGATACTTGAGACGAGATCAATCCTGTTTTTAGGTTCGAATACTTGGAATCAAAAAGTAAAGTGGTTCTAAGTTAGTCTTGTTCTTCTTTGCGATCTTTATCCACTTTTTCAAACTTCTCTCTTTATCTTTCCATCATGAGAGAGAGAGAGAGAGTGAAAGAGAGAGCAGAGAGGATCAAGGCTTTGTTTGAGAATGGTGAATGCATACAAGCACACACGGAGAAAGAGTGTTATGTGTAATGACGACCATGATGATCACATTGAGGGTGTGGGAAATGCTATTATGTCTACCTATCCATTCACACAGAGGTATCGATTTCCATGTCCTATTTTATGTGTTCCTTTCAATCTGTTCATCTGCTGCTGCTGCTTCAGGAGAAAAGTTTTACACACAGTAAAATAACAATGTCTCATTTGTTCCCTTCTTTTTTCTGTGCAGAGTGTGATGTGGGTGCATAACAGTTTCCTTTATGCCCGTGAGTGTCTATTCCTCTCTTTATATACACACCAATAAAGCATGTTTTAAAGTTGTGATCAACCTTTATTATCCCCTATTTAGATTTAAACCTAGTCTCATCCTGTATGCGTCTTTATATATCTCAATGTATTCTCTCTCAAGGGAAAAACTAGGTCAGGTACTTTTAATACACTTCCATCAAATCTAATTAAACTTTTACAGCACATCTAAACTTGTCTCAAGTACAGATTAAATTGAAATAGCTCACAGTCGTCGTTGTCAGTTGGCGTATCTAAATCTAAAGAGGAGGAAAGTGTAGTATTTCGCAACTTTGTGATATTGAACTATATTGTAGATATAGACACACACTCCTCTATTGTCTACTAGACGGAATAAAAGGGGAAGGTTACTCAAAAGTAAAAAAAGATCAAACTGTACACATATATATGTGTATACTCTGTGTATGCGAAATAATTCATACGTCAGGTAGACAGGGTGAAACTAGGAGAAAGCAACCTGCTTTTTCGAAGAAGAAGAGTCAGAGAAGCGTTTGTAAATTCAACTTCATGTCATCCCATGCATACAGAATACATTTATATAACTGTATATATGTGTAGGTTGTACACTCTCTCAGGTCGAGTCTCCAGAGAGGGTTCAACTTTCTCCTCTGTGCAAAACTCTCCTCCAAACTGCAAAAGACTCTCTCACAGTCGATTTTACAAAAAGTCCTGCCATCTCAGACACATTCTTTCACCTTTTATTTTTACACTATTTATTACATCTCCATACGTTTGTTCTACATTTCATGTTCACAAAATCTTTCTTGTGTAACTCTTTCTTTATGCTTTGACTTGCTCCCAACAGCCAGGAGCGTTGCAACGGCGCGCTATCTAAGGAATATAGTACCATGATTTCTGGACACCTGGCAGAACACAAATTCCTGTACTTTCACTCGTTTACTGTGCAAACTGTAAACGTGTATACTGTGTGTGCAATGCAGAATAAGACTATGTGTCCATGAGAGAGGAGTGTGAGGAGAGAGAAAGGAGGAAATTAATTCTCAAAATGAGAAAATGGCCACCAGTCAGGCATATCAATTGCCTTCTTGGATTATATTCAAAGTAAACGGGCTCTCTCACAGGTTTAAAATATGAAATATCTCGGTGATTACGGTTCAAGGATTTGAGTTACTGTTTCCATTATTGTGCTCCTTATGGGACAACTTCACAAGTCTCTCTTTGCATTTCAGACATGCTTTCGGGTTCCTAGTATTTTGCAGACCTCCGAGCTGGACAAAAGAGAAAGTATAGATACAGAGAAGTGTGTGTGACTGCCTTTACTTGTCTGGACTCAACATCAGCACGAATAATACTTTCTATATGTACATCCTCACAGCTACCCCATTCTCTTTAGTAATATTGAGGAAGTTGAAATCATAAGATTGTTTGGCACTGCTGAACTCTCTCCATATCACACTTTGTTATGCACTAAACTTATTCTAGACCACCATGTATAGCCACCACCAAAACATGTCGACTTAAAATCTCACGAAAAACCTTTTATATTCAAAATTCTAACGCACATTTACACTACAGTGTGTGAGATTTATTCGTGAAGGAGACCAATGATATTCACACCAAAATCTCATGATTTATGACTTGCTAACTTTAATCAGCATGTCGCACGCAAATGACAAAGACATCCGACCCTCCTACTCGTCTTCCTGTAGTCAGATTAACTTTCTCGTTGAGAGAAAAGCCGTCTAAAGAAAAAAATGTTCGTTTGACACACAATATCCAGCTGACATACATATACACACAATCCATTCCTATACTGCAGTATATCGAACCTCTATTCATACAAATACCTAGGACGGCATAAGACTGACAATATATACTGAAAACAATCCAATCCAGTCCAAGAGACGGGAGAGAGTGCTTGTTTAGAATTTTCCTTAACATAATTCTGTCAATCTTCCCAAAGGGCTTCTACTCTTTCTAAACCAGTTTAGTCTTACAATGTATAGTATCACATGGTAGGTCGCAGAAGAGTAAGTTAGAGTGCCAATGTAATAATAATACACGGATGGACTACTACTACTACTTTCACTATGGGTAGACAACATGCCCTCGTGGCATGGAGAAAGTAGAAAGTGACACGACACACACACACACACATACACGACGAGCCTTTGCTCGACTCCGGATTATCTCCAGGTCCTTCGTAGCCAAGTTTTCGTTGTGAAATAATATATCGTATGTCCTACAACGGTTGGGAAAGAGACCTGCCTGTTCCTAACTGATAAGAATTCTCTGCAGCAGCAGCAGCAGCAGCAGCAGAAGACGTCGTCTTTCTCTACAAAGCACGAGACGAGAGAGAGAGAGAGAGTTTCTAATAATAATAATAGCTTCTGGTTACTACTCCATCATCTATCTTAAATTAGGTTTAGGTCATTCCATTCATTACTAGGGATTTGATGAAATGAGATGGAATTAAAATTAATTATTGCAGTGTTTACATGGAAGGCATTATGAAAGCTTACTGAGTAAGCCCGTGTAAGGTCATCTTAAATATAGCTGTCATCACCATTCATAATCATGAACTCCGCTTTCCCACAAATATAAGTAGACGGCCTTCCTAACAAACAACAGCCTTTTTTCTTCTTTGCGTCTCATCATCATCGGGAGTGAAAAGGGCTTATCATACATCCAGATGGAAATGAGCACGCACTCTTTGTGAGTCTTGACATATTGCTAGCAATAGCAATAACCATTAAGTTAAGTGGAACCGGAGGATAATACTTGCTACACACACATAAGACAAAGACAACAGCATACCTATCTATTTACTAAATTACTAAGGATGGAAATGTCTTTTTTCGCGTTAGTTTTTCCCACGCAAAACAACCAATGATGGACTCTTGAATCAGCACTACTATATACAGTTTAGTAATTTCACTCTATCCACATACACTACACAATA
>Ga0194135_10000552_pt1 | contig 22088 bp, 15 predicted proteins | sample LitLau_LLRF_2013_FD_134024 | JGI IMG/M metagenome (GOLD analysis project Ga0194135, IMG submission 134024) | Freshwater sediment microbial communities in response to fracking from North America - Little Laurel Run_MetaG_LLRF_2013 (version 2) | ecosystem: Environmental > Aquatic > Freshwater >...
GGCTTCTGCTAATTGTTCGAATGCGGGAACTTATACCAATACATGGACAGTGAAAGATGATTGTGGAAACACTTCTGAGACTTTCACCCAGGTGATTACTATTCAGGATACTACAGCGCCAACTTTTACAGGAAATCTTCCGGCAGATATTACTGTTTCTTGTAATGCTATTCCTGCACCAGCCAAAATTGAGGCTTCGGACAACTGCAATGGAAATTTACCAATAGTTTTTAATGAAACTAAAAGTAATATTTTGAACGAATGTAGTACTAACTACACGTTAACACGTAAATGGACTACCAGCGATTGTGCAGGAAATACGGCTTCACATATTCAGGTTATTACGGTTAGAGACACTACTCCACCTACAGGAACTACTCCTGCTAATGTGAATAATTTATCAAGTATCTCTGATATTCCAGCGGGAAATCCAGCCGATATAAAAGATGCTGCTGACAACTGTAGTGCTACTGTAAATATTACAGTAAGCGACTCTAATAATGGTGCAAGCCCTTGCGAAGGAAATGATTATATCCTGACCAGAACATATACCTTAACAGATTGTGCGGGTAATAAAACAGAACTTAAACAAACTTTTACTGTTAAAGGTAACGTTACTGGAAATACTACAGTAAATGCTAAAGCTTGTAATGATGATTCAACAATTATAAACTTGCTTTCACTACTACCAGAAGGCACTCCTTCAACAGGAACCTGGGTTGACACAAAAAATAGTAATAGCATATTGGGAAATAATTTCAATCCGCTAGGATTAACACTGGGTACTTACAACTTTATATATAAAATAGCCGATCAAAATTGTCCCAGAACTATTACACTTAATATGGAAGTAAATAATGACTGTAAAGTATTGGCCTGTGAAAATATTGTAATACACAATGCTTTTTCTCCTAATGGCGACGGAATAAATGATTTTTTCAAAATTGATAATATTGATCAAACTACGTGTTATCCAGAAAACAATGTCGAAATATATAATCGTTGGGGAGTACTGGTTTTTGATACAGATAACTATAATAATACCTCTAACGCTTTTGACGGAACTTCACGAGGCAGAACAACTATTAAACAATCTGACGGATTGCCAGCGGGAACTTACTTCTACATTATTACATACAAATCATTAAATGGAAATAATGTGATTCAAACTAATAGAAAAGAAGGGTATTTGTATCTGTCCAGATAATAAGAGAATTTCAAAAAAACAACTAACACATTTAGAAACAATTAACTTTAAAAAACCCTTATTTTTTTGATATACAAATACATTGACTTTTTTTGATTTAACCAGAAAAAAATCAATAGTAATAATTAAAATAATATCTACTATGAGAACAAAATTTTTTTTCTTCGTCATTATGTTTGTAAGCATTTGCAGCTATGGCCAGCAGGATGCTCAGTTTACGCAATACATGTACAATACTATAAACATAAATCCGGCTTATGCAGGATCACGTGGAGCTTTAAGTGTTTTTGGCTTATACCGTACCCAATGGGTTGGGCTTGACGGAGCACCGAAAACCAGTACTTTTTCAGTCAATTCGCCTATTAATAATAGTAACCTGGGAGTAGGAGTTTCTTTAGTAAATGATAAAATCGGGCCCACCAATGAGAATAATATATCGGTAGATTTATCTTATACCGTTCAAACCTCTGCCGATTTTAAACTTTCTTTTGGGATTAAAGGAACCGCCAATTTATTCAATCTTGATATTAATAAATTAAATCCGGCAGATCAGGGAGATCCACAATTTCAGGATTTCAACAATAAATTCTCTCCCAATGTAGGAGCCGGAGTTTACTGGCATTCTGACAAAGCCTACATTGGTTTATCGGTTCCTAATTTTATCGAAACCAATCGTTACAATGCTAATGATATTGCCATTTACAAAGACAAAATCAATTATTATTTAATAGCAGGATATGTATTTGACCTTGATAAATATCAATACATCAAATTCAAACCCGCGTTACTGACTAAAATGGTACAAGGAGCACCGCTTCAGGTAGATGTATCGGCCAACTTTATGTTTATGGATAAATTTGTTTTGGGGGTAGCCTACAGATGGAGCGCTTCACTGAGTGCCATGGCAGGATTTCAAATCACAGACGGACTCTATATAGGATATGGCTATGATCGTGAAACTACTCATTTAAACAATTATAACTCAGGATCACATGAAATATTCCTGCGTTATGAATTCTTCAAAAACAATGGTAAACTGACAACCCCACGTTTCTTTTAAAAAAAATAATCATGAAAAATTATATATTCTTTTGCCTGACTGTTATGATTGCTTTTTCATCTAACGGTTATTCGCAACAATCCAAAATCAATACTGCAGATAAAAAATACGACAGTTATGCTTATATCGACGCCATTAAAACCTATGAGCGTGTAGCCGAAAAAGGATACAAGTCTGAAGACATGTTTAAAAAACTTGGTAATTCCTATTACTTTAATTCAGAATTTGAAGGGGCTGCCAAATGGTACACTCAATTATTTGATATGAATACCAGTCTCGAACCTGAATATTACTACCGTTATGCACAGTCTTTAAAATCAACAGGACAAACTGATAAGGCCAATAAAATCCTGCAGGAATTTAACACCAGATACAAAAACGATTCCAGAGGAAAACTCTATAAGGACGACGTTAATTACCTCGATCAGATCAAAGCCAATTCAGGACGTTACAAAATCGAAGATGCCGGAATAAACTCCAAATATTCAGATTACAGTTCTTTTGTATATGATAATAAAATATACTTTGCTTCGGCCAGAGATACGGGAAATTTCTCCCAGCGCAAACACAAATGGACAGGAGAGTATTTTACTAATTTGTATTTTGCCGATCTGGATCCGGCAAGCCACGCCGCTTCAAAAGTAAATAAGTTTAAAACCTCTATTAATACTAAATTTCATGAATCCTCTCCGGCCTTTACCAAAGACGGAAAAACAGTTTATTTTACCCGAAACAATTATGCAAACGGCAAAAAAGGAAAAGATGAACATAAAATTACTTTAATAAAAATCTACAAAGCCACTCTTGAAAACGGAAAATGGACTAACATTACCGAACTTCCTTTTGACAGTGATAACTACAGCACAGCTCATCCTGCACTTAGTCCTGATGAGAAAACCCTGTACTTTGCTTCTGATATGCCAGGAACTTTAGGACAATCTGATATTTATAAAGTCAGCATTACCAATAGTGGTTATGGAACACCTCAAAATCTGGGACCTACAATTAATACCGAAGGAAAAGAAACCTTTCCGTACGTGACCAGTGAAAACGAAATCTACTTTGCCTCAGACGGTCATCCGGGACTTGGCGGACTCGATGTTTTTGTAGGGCAGATTGAAGACAACGGAACGGTGAGCGGTATTCAGAATCTGGGAAGTGATATTAACTCACCAAAAGATGATTTTGCTTACATCATTGATCCGGCTTCCAGAATGGGTTATTTTAGTTCCAACAAAGATGGCGGACAAGGATCTGATGATATTTACAAATTTCTGGAAACCCGAAAACTCAAATGCGTTCAGGAATTAGAAGGAATCATTACCGATTCTCAAACCAATGAAATTTTACCAGGAACAAAAGTCACTTTGTATGACAGTCAGGGCGTTGCAAAAAGCAGTACAATTTCGGATGCAAACGGAGCCTATACTTTTGCTGTAGAATGTGGTAAAACTTATAATGTCAGAGCCGAAAAACAAGATTATGCTACCAAAGAAGTCAGTGTTACTATTGGAAAAATTACCGGAAAAACCAGCCTTCCAATTGCTTTAGACAAATCAATCTGTACAGTGACTATAGGAGATGATCTAGGAAAATGTTTTGGCATCAAAATGATTTACTTTGATTTAGACAAATCAAACATCCGCACCGAAGCTGCTTTGGATTTAGAAAAAATACTTGATGTTTTAAACAGTCATCCAACTATGACACTCGATATTCGTTCTCATACAGACAGCAGGGCTAGCAAAGCTTACAACGATGCTTTATCCAGCCGAAGAGCAAAATCAACCATTGACTGGCTCGTTAAAAACGGTGTGGCCAAAAATCGTCTCACCGGAAAAGGGTATGGAGAAACACAACTGGTTAACAAATGTTCCGATGGCGTACCTTGTACCGAAGAAGAACACCAAATGAACAGAAGAAGTGAGTTTATTATAACTAAAATATAAAGTCATTACAGAGCATTTTTACAAGGCTGTCTAAAATTCAGACAGCCTTTTTTATGCAAAAAAGTCGTTGCAATTCTCTGAATTACAACGACCAATAAAAACCAACCAGTCCAATAATCGTTCTTATATCTTAATAAATATATTAGTATAATATTTTTTTCCGGTCTTAGCATCGGTGGTAACTGCTAAGCCAAAATGTGTATAATCTCCCACAATATTTTCTTTATGTCCCGGACTATCCAGCCAGGCTCTTACAGCAGCTTCTGAAGTTTTATAATTGTAGGCTACATTCTCCCCTACTTTTTTTGCTCCCAAAACAGCAATCATATTATCTGAACGTGAAACAAAATCATTGTGATCTACTACATTGTTTTGTATCATGTAATTGTTGTGTTCTTCACATTTAAAAGAAATATGGTTTATTCTCTCCAGAGCATTTAGACCAATGCTCACCCTGTAATCATTTATTAATTTCATCGTTTCTAATTCCGAATCATTATAAGAGTAGTTTGTTACCAGGGCTTCAGTTGTAGTACTATTTTGTATTCCTTCAGCACTATCTGCTGAGCATGAGTTCATTGTAACAATCGTTACAACGAACATCATGACACGCATCATCTTTTTCATAATCAATAGCAGTTTAATTAGTCAAGTAAATGTGGGGCAAATTCTCTAACTTATTTTTGGATAAATTGTTTAATTTCTTACTCAAACATATTCAATCTATCGTTAAACTGCAAAATTAATCGACGAACTACATTCTTTTTATTTTTTTTAACATAAAAATCTTACAACTATGAAGATAATCTTTCTATCTTCCATGAAAAATCAGATTGACTCTGATAACGAATTCTGTCATGTAATCTGTTAGGTCTTCCCTGCCAAAATTCTACTTCTAAAGGAGTTACTAAAAAACCACCCCAGTTTTCAGGTCGCGGAATATGTTTACCTTCAAAAGCTGCCTCTAATTTTTTTAAATTTTCTTCTAAAAATGTTCGGGACGGAATCACCTCACTTTGCTTTGAGACAATTGCTCCCAGCTTACTTCCGTCCGGACGGGAATCAAAATAATTATCTGAAATTATCTCAGAAGTTTTCTGCGCAATTCCTTTGATAATCACCTGTCGCTCCATTTCCTGCCAAAAAAAAGACAGACAAACACGAGGATTTTCTGCAATTGCTTTTCCTTTTTCAGAATCGTAATTGGTATAAAAAATAAAACCTTCTTCAGAGAATTTCTTTAATAAAACTACTCTCGACTTTGGGAAACCGTCTAATCCAATAGTAGAAACCGTCATGGCATTTACTTCGCCACTTGCGCCAAAATTTTCTACTTCATGAAACCATCGGTTAAAAAGATTAATAGGATCTTCAGGAATATTAGTTTCTAATAATTCGCTTTTCTCGTATGATTTTCTATAATTGCTTAAATCGTTCATGATTTATTATTTTAGATTGTTGATTTTAGATTTTTGTTTCAAGTTTCAGGTTTCAGGTTTCAAGTATGTCAGCTGTGATTATGTCTCAAAAAAACTTAGCATCTTAGAAACTTAGCTCCTCAGAACCTTAGAATTAAAATTCAAAACTCACGCCGTCATCTCCCAAAAGTACATTTGGAAAAACAGTTTCTGCTTCTTCTTTAAAACGTTGAATACCGTCGTATCTTGTAGAATAATGTCCTAGTATCAATTGTTTTGCATTTGCTTTAAGGGCAATAGTCGCCGCTTCTTTTGCTGTTGAGTGTAAAGTTTTCTCAGCCAGAGCCGCTTCAGATTCCAAAAATGTAGCCTCATGATACAAAACATCTACATCTTTTATAATCGGGAGAATGTCTTCGTGGTAAGCTGTATCTGAACAAAAGGCATAACTCATGGCAGGAACCGGATCAAATGATAATTTTTTGTTTTCGATTACAGTTCCGTCATCCAGTGTAACATCTCCTCCACTCTTTATTTTTTGATAATAAGCAGTATGGATATTATAATGCTGAACAGCTTCAACATTTAATTTTCGGTCAGCGGGTTTTTCCTGAAATAAAAAACCATTGGTATACACACGATGTTTTAACGGAATCGTTTTTACCATAACTTTATTATCTTCAAAAATAACTTCGCTTTCTTTTGATTCTAATTCATGATAAAACAATTCATAGCTTAACCAGGAACTTGTTAGTCTTAATTGTAAAGTAATAATCTCCTTTACTCCTTTTGGACCATAAATATGTAAATCGGTTGTTCTGCCTAAAAGTGCAAAGGTCGAAATGGTACCAATTAATCCAAAAAGATGATCTCCATGCAAATGCGAAATAAAGATGTGATTGATTTTAGAAAATTTAATCTTGTTTTTACGCAATTGAACCTGAGTTCCTTCGCCACAATCTACTAAGAATATTTTGTTTTTTATTTCTAAAACCTGCGAGGTTGGGTTGGTAAGCGTTCTGGGAGTTGCGGCATAACAGCCAAGTATGGTTAATTTCATTTTAGAATTTAAATTTTAGATAGTTGATTTTAGATTGATAAAATTTTAGATTAAGCATTAAAAATCTAATATCTAAAATCAGAAATCTAAAATTAAAACCCGAGATCTCTTTCTATTTCTTCCATTTCGATAATATCGTGTGCTTCCAGAAGAGAAGGAACCACCGTTAATTTATCTGAAATAGCATTGAAGTCAAGATCTGAAACTACAATTACAAACGATTTTTTAGATTTTTTCTGTTGTTTTGCCAATGGCAAAAAAAGCTTTATATCTGGCTCAGTCAATCCTGAATCAGCTGATAAATCGATTATAATATTTTGTTTTTCAAAGGTTTTAAATTGTTGCGTTACTTTTTCCAAGAAAGCATTTACATCTCCTTGTGTATCTTTAATAGTAACGGTATGTCCTTTTTGATCTACTTTCATTTTTTAATTTATGGGGCTTATATAAAAATTGATTTTATGAGAGCTAAGGTACGAAGTTTTTTTTTCTTAGTTATTTCTGGTTTCAAGTTTCAGGTTTCAGGTTATAAAAACAATTGTTACTCTTAGCAGAACAAAAAGCTTCGACTTCGCTCAGCCTGACAAACCTAAAACAAAAATATTATTGAATTTTAGAAGCCAAAAGATAAATAACTGCCATTCTGATTGCAACACCATTTTCAACCTGATTTAAGATGACAGAATGATCAGAATCAGCTACTTCAGATGTAATTTCTACTCCTCTGTTAATTGGACCCGGGTGCATAATTACGATTTCTTTTCCAAGAGAATCCAAAAGTGGTTTATCTACTCCGTATTGCTGAGCATATTCTCGTGTTGATGGAAAGAAGTTCACGTCCATACGTTCATTTTGTACACGAAGCATATTCGCAACATCACACCATTCTAAGGCTTTGCGTAAATTTGGCTCAACGGTAACACCAAGCGATTCAATATATCTCGGAATCAGCGTTTTTGGTCCGCAAACTTTAACTTCTGCACCCTGCATCTGCAAAGCGTAAATGTTTGATAAAGCAACTCTCGAATGCAGAATATCACCTACGATAACAACTTTTTTTCCGGCCACATCGCCCAGTTTCTCTCTAATAGAATAACTGTCTAATAGTGCCTGAGTTGGGTGTTCGTGCGCCCCATCTCCGGCGTTTACGATACTGGCTTTGACATTTTTAGATAAAAAATAAGCCGCTCCGGGATTAGAGTGGCGCATTACAACCATGTCAACTTTCATAGAAAGGATATTATTTACAGTATCAATTAACGTTTCTCCTTTTTTAACCGATGACTGCGCTGCAGAAAAACTGATAACATCTGCAGATAAACGTTTCTGCGCTAACTCAAAGGAAAGTTTGGTTCTGGTACTGTTTTCGAAGAAAATGTTAGCAATCGTAATATCTCGTAATGAAGGAACTTTCTTAATTGGCCTGTTAATGACTTCTTTAAAATGATCTGCCGTTTCAAAAATCAGGTTAATATCATTCTCGTTGATATATTTTATTCCTAATAAATGATTTACGCTTAATTCTTTCATCTTTATTGTTTAATTGTTTATTTGTTGAATCGTTTAATCGTTTTCTTTTCGATTAAACAGTTAAACGGATTAACGGCTCACGAATCATCGATTAAACAATTAACCGATTAAACGATTAACCTATTCTAATTTGTCACTAAGTGCACAACATCTTCACCATCATTTTCTTTCCAGCTCACTTTTACTTTTTCACCATTAATAGCATCGACCTGACGACCACGATAATCGGGCTGAATTGGTAAATTACGGCTAAAACGTCTGTCGATTAAAACCAGTAGTTCAATTTCTGAAGGTCGCCCAAAAGACTGAATTGCGGTTAAAGCAGAACGAATACTTCGTCCGGTAAACAAAACGTCATCTATAAAAATGACTTTTTTGTCTTCGACTATAAAATTGATTTGGGTTTTATTGGCTTCAAGCGGTTTATCAGTACGACGAAAATCATCTCTAAAAAAAGTAATGTCCAGATATCCCAAAGAAATTTCAGGAACCTTGTATTCGTCTTCTAATATTTGTTTTAAACGTTCAGCTAAAAAAACGCCTCTTGGCTGAATTCCCACTAAAATAGTATCGGAGAAATCAAGATGTTTTTCGATTAACTGACAAGCCAAACGATGGAGTATGATAGTAACTTCTTTTGAATTAAGTAATACTTTTTGGCTCATAAGTAATTGTAATGTTTGGTTGCGCAAATATACGGAATTGGAATTTATTTGTTGGGGTGTTGAGTGGGGAAATATTTTGATATTAAAAACAACATTTAGTAATATTATAAGTAAAAAAAAAATAATATAAAAAAGTTACGGATTTCCGTAAAATTAATTTATTCAAACTTTTTATATTTGAAATAAAATATTAAGAACATACTAGAAAAATATGATTTTAATATGATAAAAATCTCAAACGATCTTTATTATTTTCATTACATAATTAAAATCAAAATGATAGAAAAATTAAAAGTTGATGGTTTTAAATCACTGAAAGATTTTGAAATAGAGTTTCAAAAAGGAATAAATGTTATAGTAGGTCCTAATGGAGTTGGAAAGACAAATATATGCCAAGCGTTAACTATTCTTTCTTCACTTTCGAACAATACATTAAATGAAATGTTCACACAATTTGGAGGTGTCCGTTCAACTTTTAATTTAGTTGATTGTAAGCATGAAGACAAACATATAACTTTAGAAGCAAGTGGTCAAACCATTAGCAAATTTAAAGATCAATTGTATGATTTAAAATATACATATACAATTAATCTTGGTCTTGCAGAAGAATTAATAATTAATTCCGAAATTTTAGAAATTAAACGAAAAACGATTCGCAATACTTATAGGAAAGTTCTCACCATTAAGCAAGACGCAAAAAATATAACCGCAAAAATACTTGATTCACATTTAATTGGAGATTTTTCACTTATCAAAAAAGGTGATAAATTATTTAAAATTGAATTAACTGATTCAGAATCACAAAAAGAAAGCTTTTTACCTTTAATGTCCAGAATTTTTTTCATTTGTCATGTAGTTGCTGGAGAATTTCATAAAATCAAATCATTAAATATTGACCCACACATAGCAAGACAAGCTTGTGACATTACCGAACCAAAAGAAATGTTAGGAAACGGAAAGTATTTAGCGAATGCCTTACATCTTTTTACAAAAAAGCAGGATGATTTATCCGAAATAAATTCTATTTTAGAACAATTATTGCCCAATTTCAAAGAAATAAAACCAGAAATTTCAGAAATTAGCTTAAAGCGCTTTTTTTCACTATATGACAAAAAAGACAATAGTTTTTTCTCAAATAGCTTATCAGATGGAACAATTAAACTTTTGGCTCTATTGGTCGGAATTGTTAGTCAAAAAGAAAAAACTACAATTATTGAAGAGCCTGAAAATTACTTACATCCTTTTGCTAATAGATTATTAATAAACTATTTAAGAGAAACATATGAAAGTGGCGTTTGTATTTTAACAAGCCACTCTGAAACTATTTTAAATCTAATCCGCCCTGAAGAATTAATAATATGTGAACTAGAAGGCAGCTTTACCATTGCTAAAAGACTTCAAAATTTAGAGAAAATTAAAGAAGTTATTGAATCATCTGGTTTTGGTTGTGGATATCATTATTTATCAGGTAATTTGGGAGGAATCCCGCAATTCTAAAATAATATGAGTTTAAAAAATATAGCTATAATTGTTGACGGCCAAACGGAAGAATCTTCTTTAAGAAAAAGATTTGAAATGATTTATCAGGATTGTCCAATTTTGAGATTAGGTCCTGGAAATGGCAACACATATACAATTGAAGGTTATGCAAAGGGAGTCCTACCTACCTTAATTTACTTACTTAGCTCGAGTGTAAGAGCCATTATTTTAATACCAGATTTAGAAAAACGCAAAGTGAAAGTTGAGCTTTTTTCTGAAAACTTAAAAAATGAAATAATTAACCAATTAATTATTGCAAATGGGAATTTAAAAAAAGAATTTCTTACTGATATAATTAAAGTTTGCCCTCCAAATATAATGTTTGAAAATTGGATAATTTCAGATGTAATTAGCATAAAAGCAAATAATCCGCTAATAGATCCAAATGCAAATCAAAAAAAATTTGATGGCAAAAATGGAACTTCTGAATTACAAAAAATAATGACTACAAAATACAAGAAAACCGTTCACGCAAAAGACCTTTTTAAAAAGACTGAAGACCTAGCAAGCTCACAAAATTCAAGTAGTTATAATTATTTTAGGCAAAATTTCGACGAACTATTTAATAAACATTGTCAAGCTTTAGTTACGAAGAAAGATAATTAGTATTTTAAAAAAGAATATTGATCATTATTAATTAATCAAAATCCTAAAACATTTCCAAAAAATTCTATAACACATTTTCCTGATTCCTGAAGTAATTTTAATATAGAAATTTAAAAACTCAGAATCATGCAAAATAAAATTACAAGATTGTTAATGGTATTCGTTATACTGTTTTCATTTACAAGCTGCGAAGTTATTGGAGACATTTTTAAAGCCGGAATGGGATTCGGGATATTTATCGTAATCTTCATTGTTGCGATTATCATTTTCATTTTCGCTAAACTATTCGGCAGAAAATAAAACATAAAAAAATCCCCGTTATTCTCATAACGGGGATTTTTTATATTAAAGATTGTACATCTTTTTTCTTTGTTCCTGAATTTTTTCATCATCAAGATATTCGTCAAATGTCATATAACGGTCAATTACTCCGTTTGGTGTTAACTCTACGATTCGGTTACCAACAGTTTGCGCAAACTCGTGGTCATGGGTAGTAAAAATTACAGATCCTTTAAAGTTTTTCAATGAGTTATTGAAAGCGGTAATAGACTCCAGATCTAAGTGGTTTGTTGGTTCGTCAAGCATTAAAATGTTTGCACGCTCCATCATCATTCTGGATAACATACAACGAACTTTTTCTCCTCCTGATAATACACGGCTTGTTTTTAAAGCTTCTTCTCCTGAGAAAATCATTTTCCCTAAGAAACCTCTAATAAATACCTCATCACGCTCTTCTTCTGTTTTTGCGTATTGACGTAACCAATCTACCAATGTCAAATCATTCTCAAAGAAGGAATGATTTTCTGCCGGTAAATAAGCCTGATTTGTTGTGATTCCCCAGTCAAAAGTTCCTGAATCTGCTTGTTGATTTCCGTTTAAGATTTCATAGAAAGCGGTTGTTGCACGTGAATCTTTAGAGAACAAAACGATTTTATCTCCTTTTGCCATATTCAAATGAACATCTTTAAATAAAAGTTCTCCATCTACAGAAGCAGATAGGTGTTCAACATTTAAAATCTGATCTCCGGCTTCACGATCCTGATCAAAAATAATGGCAGGGTAACGACGGCTTGATGGTTTGATTTCGGAAATATTCAATTTAGAAATCATTTTTTTACGAGAAGTTGCTTGTTTCGATTTTGCAACGTTTGCACTAAAACGACGAATAAATTCTTCTAATTCTTGTTTCTTCTCTTCTGCTTTTTTGTTCTGTTGAGCACGTTGTTTTGCCGCTAATTGGCTAGACTCGTACCAGAATGTATAGTTTCCTGAGTAGTGATTGATTTTTCCAAAATCAATATCAGAAATATGTGTACAAACGGCATCCAAAAAGTGACGGTCGTGAGATACCACAATTACTGTATTTTCGTAGTTTGCTAAGAAATTTTCTAACCAGGCGATTGTCTCGAAATCCAAATCGTTGGTAGGCTCATCCATAATAAGTAAATCTGGATTTCCAAAAAGTGCCTGCGCCAAAAGCACACGAACTTTCATTTTCCCTTCCATATCGCCCATTAAAGTATAATGATGCTCTTCTGTAATTCCAAGATTAGATAACATTGCTGCAGCATCAGAATCGGCATTCCACCCGTTCATTTCTTCAAACTGAACCTGAAGCTCCCCAATTCTGTCGGCATTTTTATCGTTGTAGTCTAAATAAAGTTCATCCATTTCTTTTTTAACAGCATACAGAACTTTATTTCCCATTAAAACGGTTTCCAAAACAGTATGCTCGTCGAACATGTTGTGATTTTGGTTTAAAACCGACATACGTTTTCCGGGTTCTAAATGGATATGTCCCGAAGTTGGGTCCATATCACCAGAAATGATTTTTAGGAAAGTTGATTTTCCAGCACCATTGGCTCCAATAACGCCGTAAATATTTCCGTGAGTGAATGTGGTATTTACCTCGTCAAACAAAATTCGTTTGCCAAATTGAACTGATAAATTATTGACTGTTAACATGAATGTCTTTTTAATTAATTTGGTGCAAAAGTAAGGAAAAAGGTTCAGAGTTGCAAAGATGCAAAGGGTCTAAGTTTTTTACATTGCAAAATGTAAAAAGTGAAATGTAAAATCCTTCATTACACTCAAATACAATAACATCTCACTTGTTACTTTTAGCATCTCAGTTTTTATAATTTACTTTCTTTAGCCAAAGCCACTTCTAAGCTTTCAAAATTTGGAAGGACTTTAGCTATTAGCACTTCTTTGTTTAGAATAAAATGCGTTGGAAATGAATTCAGTTGTAAAGCTTCATTCATATACACTTTCATATCTGGAATAACCGAATAAGACAATGGTTTTCTGGCTAAGAACGTTTTTAGTTGTGCTGCTGAATCTTCTGCCAGACTTATAAAAAGAATATCTTTTCGGTCTTTGTATTCTTCAGTTAGTTTATTTACCTGCGGAAATTCTCTAATACAGGGTGTACAGTGAATATACCAGCATTTTATCACGATTATTTTTCCTTTCATGGATTCATTGGTAACCAGATTTCCGTTTAAATCTTTAAAAGAAAATTTAGGAAACACTGTTCCTTCCATTTTGAAATTTTTGTATGCATCAAAACCAATTTGGTTGGTGGTTGCTTTTATACTAGTATCTGAATTAGGCTGAATTTTAAATAATTTATAATAATAAATACCATCCTCAGATTTTAAACGGATTGGAATAAAGTTTCCGTTTGCTAACTGATCTAAAAAAGATTCTTTTGAGATTTCTTTCGAAAGAGTATCTAATGCTGCAAAATCTCTGGAAAGCATGATGTTTTTACTTTGATAAACAGACCAGTCACTGAAATTCTTTTGAATTTGGATTGGGTCAACTTCCGGATTTCCGAATTTATTTTGACTAAAAGAAATAGTTGTGATTAAAAGTGTGATTACAATGATGATTGATTTCTTCATGAAGATTTGGTACAATAATTTTCAGGTAAAAATACACTTTTTATTACGTTTTTTTTAACCGCAAAGAACGCAATAGGTTTACGCAGAGTCTGCAAAATCTGCATTTCTTTTTTAATATTTTATTTGTGATAAAAATGAATGCCCTAGCCCTGATGGAAGCGGCATCCTTTTATGGCGGGGTTCGCCAGAAAAGATACAGCGGACAGCAGGAAATAGCTCCTTGAAATAATACTTTAAGAACAAACATAAAAAAACCTGGCAATTGTATTGCCAGGTTCATAATGCCAGCTTTTAAGTGAAAACCAAATAACAAAATCACCTAAATTTGATGCATTTATTCGAAATAAAAATTAGATTAAAAAATAAATAACCAAACTCAATTTTAACCGTCCCAATTTTTTATTCCTAAATTTTTCCATTCAAAAAGCGCTGAACTTTAGTTTAAAAAGTTCATTACTTTGAATGATTTTTTGTTTCCTCCTTTGTCTGTTACTACAACTATAAACAATTGTTTTGTGGTGAAACTTTCATTGTGAAGCAGTATTTCTTTATTATTTTGAACATTGTTATGATTTACCAGTAATTGTCCAATGGTATTGAATACATCTACCTGAGCAATTTCTTCGGTATCATTTGTAACTGACAGCGCATTATTTCTAAAATATGCTATTGTGATATTGTTCTTTGACGGAACATTGTCAATCGCTAATGATTTTGCTGTTGATTGCGAAGCAAAATAAGCGGCATATGCTTTAGATAATTCAGATGAATTTCCACAAGAAGAGGCATCCCAGTTTACAGACCAAGTCATTAAACCTCTTAAAGAAGGATATGGTCCGCCTGGCTGCATAGTATAGGTTCTTCCTGAAAAAGTAGTTCCGGTTCTTAAATAATTCATAGCACTAATTCCTTCTGTCGGCGTTAAATAACCGCTACCTGCTGCACTTGGACAAGCTGGTAATGCAATGAGAACTTTTGAGGCTGGTAGACCATCAAAATGCATTCCTGTTGTAGCAATGTTATACCCTTTTATCACCATATCAGTTAGGGCTGTAACCATGTTCGCTTTCTTAGCTGTACCATAATATTGACCATCTAATCCGTTTTCTCCTCCTGTATTATACAATTGTACAGCTAACAAATCTAATTCATTACGCAAATTTTGAATGATTGGCAGGAAGGATCCAAAAGTATCATTATAGGTAGAATATCCTCCTTGTACGTATTGTGTTTCCGGAGCTGCAGTTAATAAAAACCCAGGGCCGTAGTAAGCTTTTAATTCTTTGCAGGCATCTACAATGTTTTTTAATCTTGGATAAGCAGAAATACCTGCATAAGAAATATCTCTCAAACCTCCTGCATTAAAATTCATCGATCCGCCTTCAAAATCCAAATCAACTCCATCAAACTGATACTCATCAATAATTGCTTTTAGACCATTAACAAAAATATTTTTTTGAGTTACATTGTCTAAGACAACATGACCATTTTGACCTCCAATAGAAACAATAACAGGAACACCGCTATCTCTTAAGGATTTGATATCATTTTTCAACAATTGTTTATTGAAAACACCATTGGTCAAATATCGAGTATCATTTGTAGTTAATACTGGTGTATAACCATCACGATTAACGGTTTCTACGAAAGAATAATCAACTACGTTAAACTTACTTCCCACCATTTGAGAAAAATATAAAAATGGCGCAGAAGTATTTTCCCAGGAATGTGCATATCCTAAAATAATTTTAGATGGAAGCGGAATAAATCTATTAGTGCTCACCGGAGCAATTTTAATTGTATTGTTTAATGTAGTTATACCAGATTGATTATCGGTTGCTTTGATTACAAGTGGATAATCCTGATAAGCAGATGGTGTAAAATTATACGTATAGGTATTATTTGCACCTGCTGTCATGTTAAATGTACTTCCATTTATTGTAATACTAACACCTGAAACCGATCCGTCACTATCAACAGCTGTAACTGAAATTGGTACAACCTGGAAAGAACTTTGGTTTACTGTAGTATTCGATGGTGAATTCCAGGTAATTACAGGCAATGAATTAGGACAAGTTGTTCCTGAACATTGTAAAGAGAACGCTTTTGTATTTTCTGCCGTTGCACCACTTGAAGCCGTTACAGTTGCTTTTAAGGTATAATTTTTATTAAAATCTGCTGCAACCGGTATCCAGCTTGCTACATATTCAGCTCCTGAAAGTGCTGCTGTAATATTTTGTCCGTTGATATTGAATACTACTGACGAAATTGTTAAACTTGCATCTACACTTGCAGTTGCTTTCAGCTGAATAGCTGTTCCCGGAGCAATCGCTACCGTTGCCGCTGAAGGAGCCGTAATAGTAACCTGAGGCGGTGAAACTGTGTTGGTATTAAAATTATAAATTGTTGGAGTTGTTGGCATTGCAAAGTTTGCCAGATTATTTGGGAAATAAGCTACTTCACCATTTTGCCACGAGTTTAATTTTAAGCTTAAAACCTGTGTATAACCTGCTACAACTGAATTGTCAAAACTATAATTTCCTGATGCATCTGTTGTTGCCAAAACGCTTTTCCAGTTATGTGTATTATCTGTCCATGGCACAACCAGTTCTACTTTGGCATTTACTACCGGATTTGAACCGTTTTTAACCGTTCCGCTGATTAAGTTTGTGCTGGCCAAAGCCTGAACTGTTTTTGCTGTAGAAGATGTATTAAAATTGTAAACTGTTGGCGTAGCAGGAACCGAAAAGTTTGCCAGGTTATTTGGAAAATAATTCACTTCTCCGTTTTGCCAACTATTTAATTTTAAACTTGTAACCGTTGTATATCCATCTACAACCGAATTATCAAAACTGTATTTTCCCTGTGCATCTGTTGTTGCGATGACACTCTTCCAATTGTGCGCATTATCTGTCCATGGCAAAACTAATTCTACCTTTGCACCAGCCACCGGATTTGTTCCATTTTTAACGGTTCCGCTAATTTTATTTGTACCAATAACAACTACATCCTGAGTAAAGTTTAAGGTTTTGTTGGCGTTCAAATTAGAATAAACTGTTGAAGCCGGAGTATACGTCTGTCCAGTTAAAGCTGCGGTTAGCGTATAATTTCCGCCAGAAGGCAAACTAAGAGAATAAACTCCACTGGTATTGGTAACTGCTACAAAGCTTCCTCCTGTAAAAGTAGCCGTAACGCTTACTCCAGAAACCGGAGTTGTATTGTTTAAAACAGTACCACTTACCGTATAATTAACCACTGCTGCTCCCTGAGTAAAATTCAGTGTTTTGTTGGCATCAATTGCGTTATATACTGTAGAAGCTGGAGTATAAGAAAATCCGGATTTTACAGCTGTAAGTGTAAAATTAAGACCAGCTGTTAAACCTGCTACGCTATAAGCTCCACTTGCATTTGAAACCGCTGTTAATATTGTATTTCCTGAAACTGCTGTAACGGTTACGCCTGAAACCGGAGTTGTTCCGTCCAGAACTGTTCCGCTTACGGTGTATGTGGGCTGAGTTCCGTTGATTACAACAGTTGTTTGATTAACTGTTACATTGTTTAAACTTACCGGAGTAAAAGTATAGGCTGTTTTTAAAGCTGTTAATGTATAATTTTGTCCTGAAGTTAAGTTATTGAATGCAAAATTTCCGGTAGCAGAAACTACTGTCTGCAATACAACATTACTAGCATTACGAAGTTCAACTGTAACATCTGTTATTAAAGCTGATCCGTTTTTTACAGAACCTGAAATACTTACCGTTCCGGGAACTATGCTTCCAAATGATGTATCAACCTGAGTTAATAATGAATTTGGAACAGCTCCTCTGGTATCTTGAGACAGCTCCCAGATCATACCTCCCGCAAGATTTTTTGATTTTATATATTGCACTTTTAAATCCATCGATTGTTTATCTTCATAAGAGATAAACTGTTTTAAAGTAGCATTGTATAAATAAGGAACCTTTGTGGTGTTATCAAAATAACGTACCCATCCTGCCGAAGCTGCACTTGGTGTGACCAGCATGGTATTAGGATCTAAATAAGCATGTGAATTGGTTACAGGATTACCCACTAAATCGCAGATTTCTATACTTCCTGAGCGTTCACAGGCTCCGGAACCATCCCATGTTCCGATTGGATTTTGCGGGTTTGTACATCCCGGAACAATATCTCTTGGTGCCGAAACGAATAATCCGGGTAAATTCGGGTTGGTACCGTTATTGGCAACATGATCGAATTTCTTTCCGTAAAAAGGCAATCCCATGATCAATTTATTGGCCGGGAATCCAATTACATTAAGATACTGGCTGGTTAATTCATCCAATGATTCTGATTGCGTTGTGCCATACAAGGGATCGTTTGTGTTTCCGCTGGCATATAAAGGAGCGTTGTAGCATGTTTTATCATACCAGTTTCCACCAAAATCATATCCAAAATAGGTGATATAATCACAATAGGTAGAAATATCTTCTGTCATTCCATATTGTGTTCTGTTGTTTGGTCCAAGGTATTGCTTGGAAACATTTCGAACGTTGTTTCCGGCTGCAATAGTGATTAATTTATTTGGCATTGCCTGACGCATTGCTTTTAATAAATACACTAAATTTTTGTTGTCGTCAGGGCTGTATTTTTGTGGAGGCACAGGTGCACCATTCACTATTTCTGTACCATCAGTTCCTCCGGAAAGAGGATACTCCCAGTCGATGTCGAATCCGTCAATAAACGGATAAGTCACTATGAAGTTTGCCATATCTGCAGCTAATGCGGCTCTTGCAACAGGACTTGCTGCAATTGGAGAAAGATCCTGACCTTTTGTCCATCCTCCAACAGAGATTAAAACTTTTAAATGAGGGTACTTTTGTTTCAATTTCATTAAATCATAAAAATTTCCTTTTACCGGAGCATCCCAAGGGATTCCTCCTTCCATATGCTCGAAATCGGCATAGGTATCCAAACATTTTAACTTAGTGTTCTCCGGATGGGCGGGATCATAAGTTGTTCCATAAAAAGAATAATTCAAATGCGTCAATTTACTTCCGTCTATTTTGGGGATATTAAAATCCCGGGCATAAATAGACCATTGCGCATAATACCCTACTACTTTTTTACCGTGAGCAGGTTGAGCTGACGCAAGTAAGGGAAACAGTAACAAAAAGAGCAATCTGTAATAATGTTTCATAGTTAAATAATATTGGTTAATAGAAAATAAATATTCCAATTACGATACCTTACACACCAAAAAGGTCTGTAAATACAACAACCGGGATTCAATTCATTGCAAATAGAAAACATTGCAACTCACTGGAAATTAATTCTTATACTTCTAGAAATAAATATTACTATTACGATCATCCATAATCATTAGTGAATAGTATTGATTGATATTTATTTAAAATAATTAGGTTAAACTCAAATGATAAATTTGGGATTCATCAATTTTAATACTCTACCTTTTTGTCATGTTTTTTTATTCTCTTTATTTGGTTTTTAAATGTTAATAATTCTTTATTAGCGGTTATTTTTTGTTTGATTGGGGAGTTAATATGTGTAAAGTTTGTCATAAATATCTCTACTAGAAATCTCTAGTAGAGATAAATAAATTACTAAATAATCAGTGGTAACAAAACATACTAAATACTAACTCAAACCAAATTCATTATATTAATTTTTTTAGACTTTCGTAAACTGATAATTCTACATCTGCATGATCCTTACTGTTACACAATTCTATCAGATTCTTTAAGTCATCTGTTTTTAATGTTGATTTGTTATCTAAAACAAGTAGCATTTCCTGCGATACATCATTTAAACTTTTGGACAGCGGCAATATGGGCTGCACCAGCGGCGCATTGCTACTCAATTCTATTAATCCTTTGTTTACTGCAATCCATTTATTAAAAAATGCTGCAACCTTTGCTTTATTTTCCTGTGATTTATTGGCTAAATATTGAGCAACTGCATCATCAAAAGCAAGAGAATCTTTTGCATCCGGTCCGCAGGCATCAGCGAAAAGCGTAAATGGAGAATACATTTGATATTCTGTTCCGCCTTTATTGCGTTTATATCCTTTTAATGGTTCGCAAACATTAACAAATTCGTTTAACGATTTAATATTCTGATTGTTTGAGATGTTTCTTAAAATAACGGCTTTGTTTCGAATATGGGTAAGTCCAAGTTCTTCTAATCTAAATGAAACTACATCCAGACGTTTGCGCATACTGGCTAAATCTGTAATATCTTCTGCTGACCAAAGTCTTTCTGCAATTGCTGCTGTTCTTGGCCAAAGTCTTGAATCTATAGTGGTTTCGGTTACCAGTTCTGACCACATTGTGGCTTCTCCGCCTAATACTCTGGCTTTTTCTTCTGCAGATAAATTAGCTCCTTTTGGCATTGGATCATTTAAATAATGACTTGCAATCGGATACATTAAATCAACATAATAGCCATTTGACTGTACTGTTTTGTATCCTTTTTTTACAGCATCAATCAATGATTGTCCTGCAACTACTCCTTCATTAACTCCTCTCCATGCATGAATAATGGCATCTTTTGACATATTTTTAGTCAAAATTTCTTCCCATCCCATTAATTGTTTACCATGTTTTTTAAGCATTGGAACCAATTGCATCGTAAAGTAGGTTTGCAATTCATGATTGTTTGCTAAATTGTTTTTCTTTTTAAATTCCTGAATTTTTGGATTCGCATCCCAGTCTTTACCTTCATTTTCATCTCCCCCGATATGAAAATAAGCACCCGGGAATAATGGACAAACCTCATCAAAAATTTCACTTAATAATTTATATGTTTTAGGATTTGAAGGATCTAATGTTGGAGAAAAAATACCTGCATTTCTTTCAATTCCATAGGTCGCAATTGCTGTACCCTGAATATTTTTTTCAGAAGTTCCACCTGTCAATGTAATCACTTTACTGCCAATTTCCGGATAGGCAGTTAAGATTGCTGATCCATGACCCGGAACATCTATTTCCGGAACTATTAAAATACCGCGCTCATCAGCATATTTAACGATACTTCTAATTTCATCTTGTGTATAATACAATCCATCCGAAGCAAATTCGATTAGCCTTGGAAGTTTTTTCATTTCGATTCTCCATCCCTGATCGTCTACTAAATGCCAGTGAAAAACATTCATTTTCATAGCAGCCAATCCGTCAATATTTCTTTTGATAACATCAACCGGCTGAAAATGTCTGGCAGCGTCAACCATCAATCCTCTCCATGTGAATCTTGGAAAATCTGATATTTGAGATACAGGAAAATAAAATGATGTATTATTATTTTGCAAAAGCTGTAACAATGTTTCGAGTCCATGTAATGCGCCTAAATCGCTTGTTGCATTTATTGTAATTTGGTTTTGTTTGATATCTAAATGATAACTTTCATCTTCATATAAACCAATTTTACCACTTTTGGTACAATTAATCTGAAGTGAAGCTGTTGGAACTTCATTTAATTTTGTAATAAAACCTTGTTCGAAAAAAATACCGGTTCTACCATCTAAGCGACGTAAAAAACGAGTTACACCACCAAAAATTCGGGGATTTGGATTTCCGGTAATGTTTACTTTAAAATTTTTATTTAAAGCAAAATTTCCGTCGTTTACAACAACACTTTGAGGCCAGGGCATAAGGTTTAATTGCTCTTTTTTAATTTGAGCATTAGACGTTAAACCTGCTAATAGTAGAACTAATAAATATTTCATTTTTACTGTTTTTGAAAGATGTTATCCAGAGATAACAGTATTTAATAAATAAAGGAAACAAAACTCAGAATGATCTCTATTGAACCCTCACTATCTTTATAAAATCAATCTGAATTTTGTAATGTGATTCGCTCTCACCCGAATCTTAAATTTTAGTTTTAGTAATCAAAACGTTTAAATGCTTCGATCGCTTCGTATTCTGCCAATCCTAATTCATCGTATAAGATGGCTGTGTTTTTATTACGGTCTTCGGCTCTCACCCAGAATTCTCTGGAGTCATTACCCTGAAACATCACTCTGTCTTTTTGAGACTGGTGGTATAAAATCGCATGACGTTTTAGCAATACTTCTGATGGAGAAAGCGGAACGGCCATGTCAATTTCATGAATATCCCATTCGTGCCAGGCACCTCGGTACAACCA
>Ga0194135_10000553_pt1 | contig 22049 bp, 21 predicted proteins | sample LitLau_LLRF_2013_FD_134024 | JGI IMG/M metagenome (GOLD analysis project Ga0194135, IMG submission 134024) | Freshwater sediment microbial communities in response to fracking from North America - Little Laurel Run_MetaG_LLRF_2013 (version 2) | ecosystem: Environmental > Aquatic > Freshwater >...
TGACGGGTGAGTCTGAAGAAAAATTGAACGAAAAAAATCCCGTGGGAAAACAATCGCCAGCAGTTTACTGTACTCTGCTTGCTTTGTTTTGCTCCGGTTTTGCTATCGTAATCGGTGATTTGTATTTAATTTTCTTTCCAGGATTGGAACTGGGCAGAGTTAATTGTTTCTGGAATCCTGGATGGACAAGGAGGGGCCCTTGGAGAGACATAGAAGAGCTCCTCGTCCGGAAGAAGCAGAAGCAGAGGATCCAGTGGAAAACCTACTAAACCAAACCGGCTGTTTAGAAAAGCACTACAAGGTCCAGGTAGGCACTGTTCAAATTATGCCATTGTTACTAAACCAAACCGGCTGTTTAGAAAAGCACTACAAGGTCCAGGTAGGCACTGTTCAAATTATGCCATTGTTAGGGTCTCTCTACTGGGTACCTGATTGTTGACGTAAATTAATCCTATTTCTGATTCAGAACTGTATTGCCGACAGTGCTGATTGGAGGAAGTGTCAGAAGGAAGTGGAGGACTTTAGACTTTGCATCGAAGCCCACAAGAAGGGCACCAAGCGACAATAAGAACCAATTTCTCTCTAATGGACTATTTTACACCTGCATTAATTTACGGCGTTGGGATCCTCACTGGAGTTATTCTTAAGAAGTATATTTTTGTCGGCCAGTTGGAGCAAAATGGTCGCGGATCAGTTTCCCGAGTTGCGCGACTAGCAGCCATTCGGGCCAAGAATTTAGGAAGAAATCATAAAATGGTTTTCGTGGTACGAAATGACCTTGGGATGGGCAAAGGGAAGATTGCAGCCCAGTGCTCTCACGCTGCAGTCATGTGCTACCAAAATGCTCAGAACTCCGATCCAGTCAATTTGGACATTTGGGAAGCGACGGGACAAACTAAAATTTGCATCAAATGCGACGGGGGAGAGGAGGAGCTGAAGATTCTTCAGAGGAAGGCAAAGGCTATTGGCGTCGTGAATGCCCTCGTTAGAGACGCAGGTCATACGCAGGTACACAAAGTTTATTATGGATATCTCAATTCGCTTAGCTCTGTCCGTCCGTTCTCCGCGAACTTCCGTCATCTCTGCCCCTTGTATTAGTGTAATTATGGAATAAGATCGAGTTTTTCAAATTGTAGGTTGAAGCTGGCACAATGACGGTTCTGGGCCTTGGCCCTGCTCCGGTTTCTACAATTGATGAGATCACCTCCCACTTGAAACTTCTTTGAGCATCAAAATATCTACCATTTGGATCATCTTAAGTAAGCCAGCCTTAATTGAATGTAAACGTAATAACAGCTTTATTTGTCTTACATACCTAGCGACATTGAGCCAAATAAACATATTCCAAAGTCACAAACCTGAATTCTTAGCTTAGTTTACAAATGGTTGACGGGCAATACTCTACAACGAATTTTAAAATGGAATTTTAAAATGCATAGCATGATGAAGATGATATGAAGTTAAAGTCACGGAATTGTACTTTACATTTAAAACCTTGACCATTTGGGATTTGGGAAGCGAGGGGATGGGCTGAGCAAATACAGAGCACACTTACACCTAAGAATGGAGATGGACGAGGGATAAGGGAGTGAGAGATTTCTTTCCTAAATGAGCGGTACGCTGTCTTTGTCGTCGAAGAATGAATTAGTGTGGATTCCATTGGAAGTGGTGTTGTTATTGTTGCTGCTCAGAGAATTGGAATCAAAGGAAGACACGCCGTGGAGGGCATAGTTGGAGGGGACGCGGTTGTTACTTCGACGAGACGCATAGGGATTCACAACATGTGGGGCTTCATTAAATTCTTCTAATTCGTCGTGAAGGGACGAGTCAAGCTTGTTTGAGGTGAGTAGGAGATACTGTTGACTCCGAGTGGGAAAGAGCAAGTGTGTCATTACCGCAAAAGCGAAGAAATCAGCCGAGTAAGTAATTCCTGGAATTTGGAAGGTCAACCTTGTATTTTGAGTGTAATATCCCTAACATAACGAACAGAAATACGAAAGTGGACTCACCTAACAGCAACTTTGACCTCCACAACGGAGAGACTTGGAGGGCAATGAGTGCCACAATTGGCAAATATATGAACCAGACGAGAGCCTGAGCTCCAAAATGGAGGAAGAAGTTCAACTTGTGAGGCTGGTGCTCGTGATCCATCGTATCTTTCAGTTCATATACGAACCACATCATTATTACAGTTCTCAGGATTAGGATTAACCAACCGGGCCAGGTCTGGTACTCATCAATATCCTCAATTACATCAACTTCCGTCTGTAAAGATGATGAACATGTTACGCAGTGGTTACTTTGGTTAGCAGATATGCATGTTCCTTGTATTCATGTTACCTGATTCCAAATGTAAAGCAGAATATGGACCACACTGTAGATAGTCCAGATTGTAAATATAAAGGGTTTGCCCGTCAGCTCTGTCCGAGTTACTGCCCATCCCTTGGCAAGTACCAGCAAAACAAGCATAAATATGGCCTGCAATAGTTCAAATTTACTCGGTTAAATTTATACAACCTAAATGCTTGTAACCATACTCTCCGGCGGGGTGATAGTGGGTTCGGCATGATACTGAGAGTTCAGTGTGATAGTGTATAGGTTTGGGATTGCTAATACTTACCCGGGCTAGGATATCCAGAATATCACCGAAGCATGCGAGTTTGGGATACCCTTGGCCGTCAACTGCGTATTTGAGAGCATTGACTACATTTGCAAGAACAGCTCCTAATTCTAACGTAACCGAAGACGTGAATAACTTTGGCACAATGTGACGCTGCCGAAGAACGGCATGTATTTGAATAGGGAAGAGAACTAGGTAGCAGATGAAGAAAACTAGATAAATTTCCACAGCGTCCTGCAACAAGGAAAAATTCAGTCAATTTATCTGCGTCGTTTTAGTTTGTGAATCACTTGCCAATTTTTAATATTACCTGTCGATCAAATGAGAATTGATTCTCCAACGGGTTCTGAGCCTTCATATATGGATTCCCATTTACGAGCCATAAGTCGTAATGAAGAGTGGAATCCTGGCCGCTGTGTACCCATTTGCATTTCCTTTCATCGAAGTAACAGGAGACTAGGGTTAAGTACCAAAATCTGTAAAAGATAATAAAATAAATTTGTAGGACTATAGTCTGTTTGCTGAATAAATAGCCTGGGAAGCCAGGCCTCACTGTATCTAAATACTACATGTAGTGGCATCCAAATTATGGTTTCCCGGCCCATTTTTTCAGCAAACGGAGCACAGGTGGTTTTCATTCATCAAAGATATAAAATAATCCTCACTTCGCTTCATTCTTGTTAATGATTGGAAAGGTCAGCTGACTTCCTTTTACGAGGGACGTACTATTCGCTTCGTCTGCACAAACTCCGTTCTTTGAGCACGGGACTCGCCTTAAATACTTGTCGAAATTCGACTTTGCTTCGGGACTACATCCATTTCCATTGGATATCTCCTCAAACATGAGTCGACAAATTGTGTTTGGATCCTCCTTGGAGTTACGCAGTCGATAAAAGTCAAGGAAGTAACTACGGTCCACAGCAACCAATGTTGCTGGGTATGGGTTGCTTGAAGCACTTCTTTTTCGTTTTGGCTGAGCTTTGGAAGAGGTTGAAGGAGTGCTGCTGCTTATACTGGTTTCAGTCCTGCTTTCAATACTGCTGCTTGGTAGACTAGGATTAGCACTGATCAATGGAGGGATAGGTGATGTCCAAGTAGGGGCCTTAGGGGTTGGTCGCGTACTACTCCCAGGCGACAGAGTGGTAGTGGCAGCTGTGGAACTTGTGGAAAGGAATAGAGGCTGACCCTTGTCGACGAGATCCGTTACGTTTCCATAAATGTATCCGTGCGTCAGATTGTTGTTCAAAAATTCCGTCTTCTGGAAACCAAATTTTGACAGAAAGAGGAAGAAGTCGGCAGTCTGGAATTCTCCTTCAATATGAAGACTCTGACAGTCTTGGTACACGGACAGCGTAATGGCCGCGAAAAAAATGTAAAGCACCGCCATTTGCTGTCGCTTCCGGCGACGAAAATCTCGAAATTTCTGTTTATGCTTAACTTCCAACATGGCGGCTTCCTGATTGACGTTCCACCTCCAACTGAAGATAGTAGACTTTCCCTCTGATTCTCTGGAGATTATGTTGCCCGAAGTAGCATAATTTCCAGTCCAGACTGACGGAAGGTAAGCCGGAACTTCAGTGTGAAAGTATTCATTCACCTTGGATAGAATTGCCTCTCCCTGAAAGTAAATACAAATAAATTATGTAACACTTAACCACTTTGGCGGCTCAAGAACATTACATTTTGACACGAACAGTCGGCCAGATGGACTATTAATATCGAGCGATATGAGTCAATATCTGGTCGAAGAATGGAATACAAAAAATAATTGAAGTAAATTTTGGAAAAACAAATTCAGTAAAAGCAACAAAGGAAAACTACTATTTCAATTGCAAGGGGGCTTTCTCATTGATTGAATCCATTGTCTTTTTCCAATGGGTAGATTAAAACTTCCAAGGTCAATTTCCCATCTTTTTTTTTGTTTCCCAACCACGATCCTCCGTTTCCAACCAAATCACATAATGATGCGCACGTGGAATAGTTTAACCACAGTTACTGTGGTTTAACCGTCCCTTTATCAATTATTATTATTATCTATCTCTTCTATATATCAAGACTAAAGTGATTAAAGGATTTCATACTTTTACATACTATTAATTCTTCATCACTCCTCACCTGTTTAGTAATGAAGATATAATTGAAGTTACGAGAGGCGTGAGAGTTAGTGTGGTTGTCGTGTGTGAGGTGATTACCAGTGAGTGGCTTGTGGAGCAGAGCAGCTGCATTTCCCAATCAATCAGCAAAATTGAAGTAGAACGGGGGAGACTGAAAAGAAGAGAACATTGAACAACCTTAGGCTAAAATGGTGTTTCAGTTAAGTAAAGTCATTCAAGTGTCCCCTTCGCCTTACCCTTTGAGAAAGTTAATGAAGCAGTTGATTCGTTCCTTGTATAACAATTCTCCATCATTTCAAGTAAGTTGTTTAGGATAAAATTATGGAAACTAAAATAATGATAGCTTAATTATTTCCTGGTTTCCCATTTATTGTTTATTGCAAAATATGGAAACTTATAAAGTGAAAGTGAAAGTAATTGGATGAACGAATAAATTATGTACTTTATCGACTTTCCTCTCTTCCACGGATACGGTTCCTCTGCCTGTTATCAGTCAAGTCAGTCTACTCTTGCTCTGCGTTCATTCAAAACTTCTTGGCTTTTCCTTTGCTAATAATAAAATGAAATGCACACAGCTTCTCGTTAAGTTTTCGGAAATGACAACAACGGCTTTACTTGATCATTCATTGTGAACACCATTATTTTTAATAATAAGTTTCTTTTCAATTTAGAAGCCAATTCCAGTTTTCTCAGAAAATCAGCTCAAATCCAGGCTTCAAAAATTAAGAGAAAATGAACTGCTACCATTCTCGGCGTTCCTGACGGATACATTTGGGAGGCAACACAATTACTTGCGGATTTCTGTAACTGAGCGGTGCAATTTGCGGTGTAAGGCCCAACGACACAAACTGAAATATATTTTGAGATTTAATGAAGTGTTTCGAAATGAAATTACAATTATTCCACCCGCAGGTACATACTGTATGCCAGAGGAAGGAGTACCATTGACCCCCACACTAAAACTTCTGACAGAATCAGAAATTGTTCGGCTCGGTAAACTTTTCATTGGTCAAGGGGTGGATAAAATCCGATTCACTGGAGGAGAGCCATTGATTCGGAAAGAATTGTCAAGCATAATCGGTGAGTCCTGCAAGCTTTGGTTTGGGTTGGTTGGGGACTGAAGAAGTTAAATAAAAATTTTGAAGGTCAACTTTCGGAACTTAATTTGACTTCGATTGGAATTACAACCAACGGAATCCTGCTTCCCCGCTACTTATCAGAATTAGTAACCAATGGCGTCACACATATCAACGTGAGCCTGGATTCGCTGAATCCGAAACTATTTGAAAAGATTTCCAGAAGACCCTCGATGGCTTGGTTTAAGGTCTGGAAAGGGATTGAACTGGCCCAACTGTCTCCCCTGAAGGAACTCAAGCTCAATGTCGTCGTGATGAAGGGAACCAATGAACACGAGATTTGCGATTTTGTGGAACTCACCAAGGACAGAAAGATTAATGTCCGGTTCATCGAGTACATGCCATTCTCAGGCAACAAGTGGGATTTGAGCAAAATGGTTTCTTATCAGGAAATGGTTGCCATAATAAAAGAAAAATATCCAGAAATTGAAAAGTTGCAAGACTCGGTCAACCATACGGCGAAAGTAAGCGTAAACATCTAATGAGTTTGAATTGTCAGTTAATTAATAATAATAATTTACTTATGTTTTTATTGTTTTTTGCCTATCAGGCCTATCAAGTTCCAGGATATTTGGGCAAATTCGGATTCATTACGTCAATGTCCGATCATTTCTGTGGAGGGTGTAATCGCTTACGGATAACGGCGGATGGGAATCTTAAAGTTTGCCTTTTTGGCAACGCAGAAGTCTCGCTTCGGTAAATAACTATAATTATTATCACAACTTTAATTTCTTAGACCAGGATTTAAGTTGAATTAAGCTGATCATGTAAATAGAGATGCGATTCGCAGTGGAATGACTGATGACGAATTACTTTCCGTCATTGGTAATGGGGTGAAACGGAAGCACGCAAAACATGCAGGTTAGTCGACATTGATGCTGTTCAGGCGCTTCCGCTTGCTTAATTGACACAAGTATGAGGAAACATGTATTTTACTTAGGGATGATGAACCTGTCCAAGATGGAAAATCGGCCAATGATTCTAATCGGTGGGTGAATCAGGCATGCTATCAATTTTAAAGTATGTCTCTCCTCCCTAACGCCTCTCTATACGCTATTCTGCCGAAAACGAGCACGTCATTTTAATGCTGGATATAGGTACGCAAGCAAGTTTTCAACCTGGCACTATTTGGCCTCAAATTCAAAGACTGATTGGGAGCAGCTTTAGCAGAAATAGGATATCGATATCAGAAAGAATTATTTTAAGTTGCCGTTCACTCCAAAAAAGAATGTTTTGCAGCAAGTGTCAAGAACGTGAAGGTCCTTCACCGCCAGTGTCCAACGGTCTAACTCATGTTGACGTAGAAGGAAAAGTAAAAATGGTGGACGTGAGTGAAAAGAAAGTAACTACCAGAGAGGCAATAGCCGTTGGCTCAGTAGTTCTCAGCGATGAAGCCTTTAGAGCTGTTCTGGAAAACAAACTAAAGAAAGGCGACGTTTTAACAGTTTCCCAAATCGCTGGGATTATGGGAGGCAAGCAGACGTCGAGCTTGATTCCACTCTGCCATCCACTCCCTCTGAGCCAGATACACGTGGAATTAAGACTCGAACCAGGAACCAATTCAATCAGGATCCAAAGCCTTGCTAAAACAACCTCTAACACTGGGGTGGAAATGGAAGCCTTGACTGCAGTCGCTATCGCTGCTCTCACCGTATATGACATGTGCAAAGCAATCGACAAAGGAATCATCATCACAGAAATCAAACTTTTAAAGAAGACCGGAGGAAAGTCGGATTACAATAATGCCAAATAAATTCTAAATAAATTTTTTTTTTTAAACGGACGAATCCTTTAGTAGGACGTACTGATGAGTGTCTTTGAAGGACCTGCTCCTTGTGACGAGCCAATTTGCGGCGCTTGAGCTCTATTTGCAGGTGCAGGTCCAGATTGTAGGTTTCCAGTACTTGGCGCCTGTGATTTGGATCCTGCTTCATCATACACTTTGACGGAGAGTGAAGTTTTGGGACCTGTAATCCAATGAAGCTCATCCTCATCAATAATTGAAGTTTCTACAGAGAGAGTCGTCACTCCGCTCGTCCAGATCCCAAGTAAAAATTGAACTGTAAAGAAATCCCGATGTGGATGCACGTCCTTCGACACTACAAGCGGCTCAGTGGTGACCTTCAATTTTAAAATGCAAAAGACAATTGCCTTATTTTATAAAATATTCTCAAATCCATGTGCAATTTAACCTTATTGAGATCCATTCCGTGGGAATGCGTCCGAGAACTTGTAACGGGTGAGGAAATGACAGTTATGCGAACTGATTTCGGTTTTCTAAAAAATTTCCCACGTTTCCCTGTAAAGTTCTGATCAATGACTCCTTCCACTTTGAGAGCGAGTTGATTTCCCAGGAAGACGCTAATATGTTCTCCAGGGCCTCGAGGTTGAGGAGAAACTGCAATCTGTTCAAAATTCAATTTCTGGAAGCATCTTTTTTTTGTTAGAGAGTACCTAGTTAAATTATTCTAACTCACTTTAACTCTTGTTGTTTGTAAAGTTTGGAAGAAAAATCTGGGATAGTTTATTGGCGTCTCAGCTAAAATCCGAAAAGCTTCCTTCAGACAGTCAACGTGCTACAATTCAGTCATACATAAAACGTCAAGTGATAGAAAACATGGTCAGCAAATGCAGAAGGTTAGATGCGTCGACAAACCTGTTGCGTAATCCCCTTCTCAAACGAAAACCCATGCAGAGCTTTTGCCAAACTGACGACTCGTTTACAAGATTCGATGAGGGAAAAAGAACCGCTGCATTCTGCAACCTCTGGTTCAAAGCAGAACGCGAAAGCCTGGTCTCCAGACCCACTGGGGGCATGTTCCTTGGGGATTACAAGCTTCTCAATTGCTCGAGCAACTAGGTGACACACCTGTTGAAGTCTGGAAAAATTGAATTTTAAATTAAATTAAAAAACTTTGGACCCATTAAAATTATTGTCACGGCTTACATGCGAATGGTGAGCAAACTTTCACTGTCGGAATCAAAAGCGGTCTTATAAAGATGTGCATACGCTTCGCCGAGCCCGTAAAACTCTCGTACCGATTTCCGAAGCTACAGAATATACAAAATGAAGAAGTTTAAGTTGGATTGCGTCCACTTTAAAATTGAAGGCAACTATATTAAAGGTGGTTTACTTGGGAAACAATTCGTCCGGAACCCATCAGTGCGTCTTTATTTACTCCACTGTTAATACTCGGTGCTATTGCTGGAGGTGGTGAAAATTGCAAATTTCCACACGAGATCAAGAAACTTCGAAAGGCAACGAGCATTTCACAGCGCAGTCGGACGAATTCGGTTTGGAACTCGAGGGAAGCCGTAGGCGAGGAAGCAGCCTGGAATTGAAAATATTTAACTGTAACAAACAGGAATAACGTCTAGTGCAAGTAATATCAAGATGGCTACCAAAATTTGACGCATTTACCTTGAGAGATGTGACCGCCTGGAGATATAACTTACTCGCTTGCGACAGTCTGGTGGGCAGGAGTATGTTATCTTGCTTGCAGAGAAGTGTTTCGCCCATTGCAATGGAGTGTAGTGCTGAGAGCCAGAAAAAGAAGTTCTCTGAACAAACGCTGGTAGAGGCTCCTGCTAATGCTATTACTGCTGTTTCCGGTTGGCAACATCTAAATAAATCAAGGAGAAACCAAACGAGATAAATCTTTCTTCGTGGATACGATACGGCCTAAATTGATGGATACAGAAAGATGCACACCTGAAGCAGCTTCTGGCAATCCGATACGCAATCCAGAGGTTAGACTCTATAATTCTTCGTAAAAATTCCGTCACACTAGAATCCAACGAGTAGCCCTGATGAGCTTGGAGAACAATCGCCACCAATACACACTAATTCCAAACAAAGAATTGGGTTATTATCGCTCTCGTTAATTTCGTGCTCGATGTCGCGGAGGACTTACCACGCTACTGTCTTCTGCCTGCAACTGTGCAGCATCCCAACTGTTCAACATCTGAATTACAGAAGGCATGAGTCTGCGTATATTTCCAAGGTTAAACTTTCCAACGTTTCCCAATGCTTGACAAATGAGATTCCGTTTTCGACCTGAAAATTTGTATATTATTTAATGGATCTCTCATTTAGTAAGTGAATGCAGTATACAAGATTAGTTTTCTGAAGTATCGTTAATCTTCAAAGTTGTCGTTATTTACCTGCAAGTTCTGCCCGTTGGAGCAATTCTCCTAATATCTGACAGAACCACTCGCAAAAGTATGGAGACGTCCCACTGATGGAGGCTCCATAAACCAAACATTTCTCCAAATACTTTAGGCAGAGCTCCTCATCTGCCATCGCTTCAGCAGAACTCCCAGGAGATGCGCATAGGCTTCCCAACAATGTTTCAGTCCCAGTTTTGATAAGGCCGATGAGCCGGGTCCCAGCAGTTGAAACTAAATCTTTCGCACTTTTACTTAAGATAAAATTAAACTGCAATTATATATTTACTTTTGCAAATTTGATATTGTCCCTAATATGTTCAGCATACATGTTGACGGTGACACTGGCCCCAATTTGAATTGCCTTTAGCACAATTCTAATATCAGAGGATTGTGTACTTGTCTCAAGAAGACTCCACAAGGGCGTATCTGATAGAAAAAATTACACAACTCAATTAACATTTAATTGATTCCTGGATTGATGGATGATTGCGTTAAGCTATTGGATTACGTTCGGAAGAAACAAAATTCAACATAGCAGATGAGGAAGTCAGACTGTTGATGACATCTAAAGTAGTGTATACAATCTGTGTGTCAATATTCTGTTCCTCATCAACCTCCATCCTATCCGAGTAATGAGTCAGCAATGAGTTAATCAGAGTGGTCACTTGAGCTGAATCCCACAAATGACCTCCCTTTTGTCCTAGCAGTTTCAAATCCTTAAGGACGCTTAACTTTACTTCCGGCCGCAAGTCTTCCAAGTGCAGCAGTAAGAATGATACCTGGGCACAAAATACATGACAACGGCACGAAATTGAAAATAATTGCCAAGGGACAGTATTAAATATTCTTATTCCATGTCTTATGTTAATTCCTTTGCCGGGTATCGGTTTAAAATAAAAGGTGAAAAAGGATACTTACTTGCTCCGTTAAATCTGATATTGTTGCAGCCGCCAATCTCGTCAAAGTATGGAGGATAGCAATAACAAAATTCTCGGATGGATAGCTGAGTAGCAACTCTTTGCACAATTTTCGCACCTGTTAAGTTATCATAGTGGTAGTTTAGAAAGTTTAGAAACAGAATCATGGCGATGGGAGTTTACAGTTGAAGCTGTGGCAACATCATGGTGCATGTGTTGGAAGATTGGAATCAGCCGTAATTTCAGGTCTAGTGGAGTTGTTAGTGTTTGGACCATGGTCGATATCTTGGAGCACATTGTGGTACCAAACGTTCTGAAATTAAATCAAATACAACCCAAATTACGAAAATTGTAATAGTAAAGAGTAATTGATGATATTGCTGGTTTACTTGGATCTTTGAGCGAAGCAAGACGCAGCATAAATCGCTGAAGATACTTCCACACGATCATGGGAATCCAAAGCCACTCTAATACTGTGATGAACAGCTTTTCTTTCCGGAATCAACCCTGAAAGACTTCCAAGAGTCCTGAGACAAAGAGCACGAGCGATTGGATCGTTCGAGTGCATGACACTGAATATCTTCTTGATGAACTCCTCAATATTTAAAATTTTATCCAAGTGCCTCTCACTCTGTTGGCAGACTCGGAGAACCCAGAGCCGTAGGAAGTTGGATCCCGTCCGAAACACGTCAGCTAGTTTCAGGAATGCTGAATTTATCAGAATAGGAAATGGATATCGCTCGAATAAGGCAGGGAATCTCACAATAGCTTCACATTGATCGCCAACCTTAGCAGACCGTAAACCTTTAAATAAGAGTAATCAACAGTTAGAATCAGCATCCCGTATCAGCAATTGCGCTCAATCGCGGCAGACGCGGACGCGAGGAGGCATTATGCACAGACTAATCTAATAAAACGAACAACTTTCTAGATTATTGTTGCCAAATTGCAACCGCATGTCAATATAAAGTTTATGATTGTCGGGGAATTAATAGACGGATGCGGACTCTGGATGGGACCGGACACCGGAACCTCGCCTAAAACTGAATAGATGATAAAATGTCAATTTGAATTACCTTTGTCAAGTTCATTGAGTGCAACGTTTGCATCCAGATCTGGTTCACCAAACCCCATGATATCAGTACCAATCCCCAGTCCAGGCCTCATTTTGTCAGATCAGTTCCTTCCAAATAATATTCCCTACCTTGGAGGACAATTGAATTGCAAGTATATTTGGTATTAACAATAACTTACTTACTCAAAGACAACAGAAAGCCCAAAGTAAAAAACTTGTCAGTAGTGCAGTGCAGTTTAGTTTAGTTTTTAGTCAGTTCAAGTCTAGGAGGGGAAGGGGAGGCGAGGTGAGGATAGAAAGCTCTCTGGTTTGCGTTTGTTAGGTTCATAAGTTAAATTAATTGCAATTAATAACTATTATTGTTATTAAAATTTGATTCGTGTAACTTTCCCGCAATTCCGTGAGTCTCAAAATCTCCTTCATGCCATGAACCAATTTATTCACAGATGAATTCAATTTTACGTGGACACACACAGGGACACAACCCATCAAACGAATTTTACTGAAGAATAGTGTGGGTGGACTAATTTTTGATAATGTCGTGCAACTATGCTGACGGACTGTCCCCTTACTTGAACAAAGGAAAACTAGGTCTTCCAGAGGTGAAACTGTATTACTGTCAGTCTTCTGTGTAACTACAACTACAGTGTACTCTTTCAGCTTTTTAACAAAATCGCTGCTATTAATGTAATTTTCTATTAGATTCCAGATACTCCAGAGAAGGTTTCAGAGAAAATTGAAACTCTTGCCGACTGGGTGAAAGCTGCTAAGCATGTTGTTGTCCATACTGGAGCAGGCTGCTCAACTTCAGCAGGGATTCCAGGTAAGAAAGACCAAGCGAAGCCCAGCCGATTTGCCGATCCAGTAAATTTGGAGGTTTGTTTGATGTGAATTTCTTTTGACTGGTTTGTAAAGACTTTCGGGGACCGAAAGGAGTATGGACACTGGAAGAAAAAGGCTTGAAACCTGATGTGAATATTTCCTTTGACTCCGCACTGCCAACTCCTGCTCACATGATTCTCAAACGGTTTCTAGACAAAGGTAAACGCCACGTCTTAACTTGCCGAATCTTTCGTTTGGGTTTCTTCATTGCGGTCCACAACTTGTTTCGGAATATTTGTTTTGTAATTTAAGGTCGCATAAGATACATCATAACTCAAAACATTGACGGACTTCATCTGCGGTGAGTTCTCGATACTTTTGCTCATTTATTCGACATAAGAATTACAAGGTATTATATTAAAGCCAGAAGCTCTTAATCTGCTTATCTTATCTCAGATCCGGAGTAAAGAGAACTCAATTGTCGGAATTACATGGGAATATGTTTGTCGCAAGGTGTTCAAAGTGCGAGAGGTAACATCTAAGAATCAATGGGCGCATACATGGTAAATGACAGCATTTAATAATATCAGTCAATTTGGACAGATATATCGCACTGCCGAAGTCACTGCCAACGGTTGGGCAGAAGGAAATTGGACTAGAATGTCCCATTACGAAACCCAGTGGACGCGGCTGTCGTGGAAAGCTCCATGGTGCGTTAGTTCAATTCTCTCGGTAATTTTGTTTAGCACTTGCCATATCTACCGAAATCTCAACGATTTCCTGTATTATATGTAGACACCCTACTGGACTGGGAACACAACTTGCCTGAAAATGAGCTTCAAGCTGCTGAGATCCATTCTAAGTGAGTCCCTCGAATATTCAGCAATTCTACGGTGGAATTAGCAGATGTCATAAAAGTAAATCTACTCATTCGATGATAATTAATGTCCTTCGTTTCAGACTCTCCGATTTGAGCATCTGTCTTGGGACTACACTTCAAATTGTGCCTGCAGGAAATCTTCCACTTCTCGCCAAGAAAAATCCTGGGGGACGGCTTGTGATTATCAATTTACAGGCAACAAAGCACGCAAGCAGAATATAGCTTATTCAGTTACTTAAGTTACAACAAGTGAGTCATACCCACTAACGGGAACGATACGATTTCACGACAGGATAAAAAGGCTGATCTCATAATTCGGGAAAAGATTGATGCAGTGCTTGAGGGTGTCGCAAAGTTACTGGGAGAGGAAATTCTGTCCTACTCCGCTGAAGAGGACCATACCAAAGCCCTAAATTCTTCCGAATATTTCGATTGGACCATTGACGGTGAGTAATTGAAGGATCCCATTTGGAATCCGGTCTCGTCCTACCGTAGTCTCGTTTGCTAATGTCCCTTTTTTTAGTCTAAATAATTTCCCCCCACCTTTCTAACCCCCGTTGGGAGTGAAGTTTTGGGGAGCTCGTTGACCATTTGAAGATGAAAGACAAAAGGGACATTAGCAAACGAGACTACTACGGTACTTTAACTTAACATTTATTGGAGTCTTGTACTATTTCAGATTCGCCAATGAGTGAGCTCAAGAAATGGACGAGGGAAGTAAAGACAAAGACTGTAAAGAAACCACAGCCTGGGAAACGGAAGCATGACCCCACTGACGGTTAGTTCCATCACCAGCCAATTTCAAGCTCCTCCACCTTAACTTATTATTACGGAAGGGAGGCTGGAAGACAAGAAACGGAATCTTCCTAAATCATCATAAGCTAATCTCGAGTCATCTTCACCTTCCAATGCAATTAGAATAAATCTGCTATTTTTTTGCTATTCGAATTACTTAACCTTCAAGTGCTAAATCGTTTATTACAAATCCCAGTGAAAAGTAACGAAATTAATTATTTTCAATTTAAAAAGTAACAAAGAATTAGTCCAAGGTTGTGTAATGTTTATCTTACTACAATGTTGACTACTAGACAGTCAGAAACTCATTGTATCACAACCACAGAAGCTAAAGAAACGGGACAATTAAGGACCTCACAGATGAAGGGGAGGATTGTAAAAAACAAAACAATTTTGGGACATGGATTTGAAAATGGCACAGCTTTCCTCCTACTACAAAAACTCGTCAGAAATTCATCGTTCTAAACTAAATACCAGACGACACGAGGTGCTCAAATAAGAAACTTTAACATTTAGGATTTCCAAATGCTGCATCGTGAGTGGGGAGGGGACCGCTTTTCTTACTTGAATACCCAACAGACTAAAGTTTTTGACTTTTTGTCATTTCATAAGGTGGCACTTACGCAGTAATAAGTAACCTGTCGAGTTGAGTTGACTAATTTCAGTTGCATTTCCATTGGAATGAAAGGGTAAATGGAAGATTACGTTCGTTTCGTTACATTAGATGGCGAATAGCTTCTTTTCAGCATTTCCGTAGGAAGAACTGTTGTTTTTTAGTCAAGTTAGGAGAGTGATATTACGGAAATCATTGGACACGAATGTTTCTAAATTTCTTTCGAGTCTTAGTAGGTGTAGGCATCTCCTGCCGGAAACGGTGGCCTCTGGAAGAACTGCCTGTCGTTGGGCTGTGGCTGGTATTGGAGCGGAGCCCCACCAACTGCCGGTGGGGATTGATGACGATACATAGGAGCTGTGTAAACAAGAGGAGGGGAAGCCTGGAAGGCTGGAGCTTGACTCCTTTGAGGAAACGTAGGACGAGCATTACCATTGACATTATTGCTATTCCTTGCAGTAGCAGGTTGCTGTTGCTGATTTTGGAACAGGGGACGTTGGACGTGTGGTCTCGGTCCTCGGTTTGGTTGCGGAAAGCGCAGAGATTGAGATTGAGATCCATTGAGCACCTGTGTTTGTGAGTACTGACTAGGTAGTTGAGCACTGCTTCCATTCGGATGACGATGCATGGCATAGCCATTCGCCATTCCTCGCGTTGGACGAGAGTTCCGGTATTCACCTGAAGGCCTCGGTCCCCTTTGGTATTGGTGGTGATACGGATACTGTTGTTCCAAGGGAAAAGGCTGCTGTTGCTGCGCAGTGCCTCCAACTAGTGGAGGCTGCACGGGGAGCGGAATCAAATGTGTTGTCATTCCAGATGGGAGTTGGACCAACGTTGGCGCCATCCCATTGTTGAGATTTGGAAGGCAGGGTGAGTACGCCTGGAACATTTGATTCTGGTAGAGTAACATATTCTGAAATTGAGCCATTTGGGGATGTGGCGGAGCGAGAAACCACTGGGGCTGTCCTTGCACCTGTAGCTGCGTTGCTGGAACCGGCATCTGTAGTTGTTGCTGCTGAACCAGTTGTCGATGATCACTCTCCTTGGCGGCGTCCATCAACTATTAGAAAGATTGAAGGAGAATAATATAAGATGGTTGGGTGGGCCTCGTTGTAGTGGTCCGAGTTGTTTGTTTAGTTCAAAGTAAGTACGTATGCATAACATATCCCTACTTTTTTATGCTTGGAGCCAGGCCGAGGTTGAAGCTTCAACACTTTTCCATAAAGCGAAGTCCCATCCAAGACCTGCATCGTGTATGGAACGGACTCATTATGCTGGAATGTTATGAAAGCATATGAAGCTTTATGTTCGCTGCCATCTTTTCCTTTCGGAATGTGGATCTTTTCAATAGGCCCACCCTGAAACACGCAAATGAGTAGTATACACCGTCAATGTTTGTTTTCAGTTTTTGAGGCGGGGAATGAATGGGGACGGGGACGGAGATTTAGTTTACTTTTACTTACTTGAACGAAAATGTCAAAAAGTGCCGATTCTGAAATTTTTGGATCTAGGTTTCCAACCCATAGCGTACAATTCAACTCGTCATCTTCTTCTCCAAAACTCATCTTGATCTTGGTTGAGTGACGGGTTGTATGGTATGCGAGGCGAGAAGGCGCTGTAGTGGTTACTTGTCTGCCTGTCCGCTGCAGCTAGAGTGAAGTGACCCGCGCTGATCCGGGACTGAGACTAAAAGATTGGGAAAGGATAAGGAAGGACGCAACTAAAAAAATCCAGGCAGAATTCCTCCCTTGTTTCTTCAAATGAAAAGAGGATGATGGGCGGCTTGTCCTTACTGGCACTTAGTTAGTATCGGAGTTAGACGAGAATTGAGTGCTAAGATGAAAACCAAGAGGAGACGTTTACTACTAAACTGTGTAATCCGAAATTTTGATTCAGAATGGAATGGAAATGAATAAAACAAAATTCCTTATGCTTCCTTACCTTATTACTTTGCACTGCTGCTGGTGGTGCAGCCTAAATAATATTGCACAAAAAGTTCCATTTTCCGCATTTCCGCAGCCAATCGCAATCGGAATCGGCGGATGCAGATGATGAAGGCAGGAAGGAGGGCGAGGGAGGAGAAGGGACACACAACATTACACGGTACGAGAGGAGGTGAGGAGGAGATGAAGAGAAACAAGCAAGCAAAGAACGCATAGAAAGTTGCTTGTCCTGTCCTAACCCTGCCTTCTCCCTCCCACGCCCACCTCAAGTACCCGCGAAAAGTGGATCCAATGAAGAAAAACAAACAAAAAAGCTGTAGTCATGCTCAAGCAATTGGTCCTGCGGGTGGAGCTTACTAGGAGTCCCATTCACTGTTTGGCGCGAAGGCCTCAATGGTTTTTTCTTAGTAGGCTCCACCCGCAGGACCAATTGCTTGAGCATGACTACTAATTTACTTGAATCCATAAAATCTTACGTGTGTGAAATTCTCTTCTGATCATAATAGTTAATTTAACTCTGATTCTGGATAGGATCATCTGGAACATCCGAACACCGTGTCACTCAGTTGTTGGGATCTTAATCAGAGAGAGGATTCCCTCATCCCTCCATCGCATTCTTTTTCTTGTTAGTTCCATCCAGAGGGTTGGACAACGGGTCGGTTAAGGCTTAATTGAGTGTTTATGGTGAAAGTTTTCAACACCAACGTTAAAAATACCGAACACCAAACATGAAGGTCGACATTCAGGGCAGAATGAAAATGGATACTTTCACTTTCGTGTTATCCTGGATCAGTGTGTTCTCTTACCCTGGTAAGTAAATATCCACGAATTTGATTATCTTAGCTGACATGTATTTTGGATTGATAAAGACCTTGTGCTTGGTTAGGTTACAATGATGTATGTACACGAGAGAGGACGTAAAAATACGCCGCCAGACTAGACATAATGGTTGACAAATCTTTGTTTTAATTTCAGGAGTAGATAGTGGCTCTGCTGATGTGCAGAAGCATCTGGACATGGGAAGAAAGTTTCTGGAGAATCGTCAGTTTTCAGATGCTCTGACACAATTCCATGAAGCAGTAGACCTCGATCCAAATAACTATCAAACATACTTCAAGAGAGCCCTTGTCTTCTTGGCTCTCGGAAAATATAACCAAGCCCTTAAGGATTTTGATAAAGTCATTGAACTGAAACCGGATTTCTCATCGGCCCTACTTCAACGAGCAAACCTACTAATGAAACAAGGACAGTTGGACAAAGCCCATATTGATTTTGAGAATGTGGTATGTGACGCTAAGCAGTTAATGATTTTAATAGTTCCAAACTTTACCCAGTTTCACAAGTACTGTCTAATTTCCATTTCCAGTTGAGAAAGGAGCCGGATAATGTTGAAGCAACTCACGGTTACCAAAATGTGGACGAGGCTTGGAAATTAAAAGAAGATCTCAAATACTATTCTGACGACTGTCGGACCGCCGTCGAACTTATATCGAAGCTGATTGAAATCTCACCGTGGGATCCAGCTCTCAGATATAAGAGGTCAGATTGCTATTTGACACTGGGTGAGTCAGCTTATGCCGTCTCGGATCTTCGCTTCACCACCCGTTTAGTCATGGACGACACTGACGGGTTTTATAGGTGAGTTGCTGAGTCGTGATTTTTGGAAACTTTGTAATTTGTTTTGTAATGAAAACTTGTAAATTGTTACAGACTGAGCTCCCTGCAGTACCAATTAGGAGAATTAGAGGAAGCTCTCCGTGAGATTCGTGAATGCCTTAAATTGGATCCCGAACATAAGTTATGTTTTCCACTCTACAAAATTTTGAAAAAGTTAGACAAGTTATTCCAGGACGCTACAAAGGCTGGGGAAAGTGAACAATATGTGGAGTGTGTCACGGACGTCAAGAAAGTAAGTCATGATTTCCAAGTTCAGTTCAGCGCTTCTCTGACAGAATCTTAATTAACGAATGTAATTGTTTTGTAGGCATTGAAAGTAGACTCTAAATTACCAACTCAAATCGATTTCAAGCTGAGGCATAAACTCTGCTGGTGTCACTTGAAAGGGGGAGAGGGAAGTTTGGCAGTTGACCATTGTTCCAAAGCCATAAGAATCAACGAGGATCCTGACGTCCTCTGTGATCGAGCTGAAGCATACCTCCTCGATGATCTCTTTGACCAAGGTATATAATCCTAAAGGATCCCTTTCATTAACGAGCATTGATCAATGTAAAACCTCCTGCATTCTCTCTGACATCAACTAATTAATTTTTTGTAAAACTTTTACCCCCTAGCAATTCATGACTACAAGAGAGCTCAGGAGTTGAGTGAGGATAATAAGCGTGCCCAGGATGGTGTTTCCCGTGCTCAAAAATTACAAAAACAGTCCAAGAAGAGAGACTACTACAAAATTCTCGGAGTGAGTCGTAATGCCAAGAAGGGTGAAATAGTAAAAGCTTACCGAAAACTCGCCCAAAAATGGCACCCGGACAACTTTCAAGGAGAAGAGCAAAAGTCAGCACAAGCCAAATTTATAGATATTGCGGCAGCAAAGGAAGTCCTCACGGATCCAGAGAAGAGGGCCAAGTTTGATAATGGAGAGGATCCACTTGACCCTGAAGCTCAAAATGGTGGTCATCATCACGGCGGGCAAGGGTTTCCATTTTTCTTTCAAAGCTCGGGTGGACCTTTTCATTTTAAGTTTCACTAATAGTTATGGTTCTTGTCATAGGTTCATGTTTAGTTAATCACTTTAGCACTTTTCTTGTAACACTTGACAGGAAGTGGTCTATAATCTACTAGAAACGCAAATATATACAATTGTGTCGAGTAGGTTATAGACCTCCTGGCAGAGGTCAAGCCTTTTGGTTCCCCCTGAGCTCCCGTGTTAATTTACAGTCAGAAGCAAGGAGTACCCACAAAGTTTTTATTTCCCTGATTCCTAATTTTGACTAATCAACTATTTTAACACGCTCTTCATGTCTTCTGTCCCCTCCTTCCTGCCCGGTTCTGCTTTGTTAAACGTGTATGTCTCAGACACATGTCGTTCCTCCCGTGCCAAATGCCAAATCTGTTTTTCAGTATCCACATTACGGAGGTGACATAATTCCCAAGCTATTTAACTTCTTTTCCGGAGGGGTACCTCAGTGCTAATTTATTTCTGTACTTCCTCTGGGTGTAGGGCTTCAGACATCAGTTGGTCGAAATTAATCAAAACGCAATTAAAGTGTAAACCCTTTGCAGCAATCAGACTGACAAAAAGAGTTTAAACAGTAACAGGATTTTATACTCTAAATTCCTAAAATCTGTTTAGTTTTTGGTCGAGCTAATCGTAAAAAGTCATGGGTTTGGGGCTTCTTTTTTTAAACTCTCCTTTACGTTTAAAATCTAAAATTGATTTGTGATAATTTGTAGCCTCAGGAAAACCATTAATTTGATTGTGTAATTGTGTGGGTGGAAGGAGGACTGCCTTGTGTAACTTATAAGCGAGTGATATGGTATGATATGAGGAGTCGGTAATTAGGGAGACAATGAATCACTCCCTCCGAATTTGCTAGTGTAAAGAGACACGTACAACATTCTATACGAATAAAATGACGTTTATAGAATCAAGCGTTTCATTGTGAAGGGTCCACTTTAATCGACTTTATTGAAATATGATTTGAGATTTTATTTTACCTTTCAAAAGAGCTTAAGAATTGAATAACTTTTTCATGGCTTCCCCTGATTTCTTATTGAATTTCTTGAGTCGGGCGTTGAGTGTGTCCAGCTTCATCTTTACGGCAGCATTCGTCGGTTCCAGCGCCTGGGCTACGTAGAGATCCTGAGCAGATTTTTCATACTCCTAAAAATTAAACGTTTTCCAGTCAAATAAAAGAAGAAGATTGTGCAAAGTAGAAGAGAGGCAGGATTAGGTTATTCCATGTAGGTTATTAGGGATTGTACTTCAATTAAATTGGTTCTGGTCCTACCTGGATTTCCATGAAAGCAATCCCACGCCGGTATAAGGCTTTCACATTTTCTCGCTCAGCGCTCAGCACGGAATTCAGAAGGTCAATGGCATACTCCCAATTCCCTTTCAGTATATGACAATTTGCTGCATTATTTTGAAGAAGTGAAAGTAGAGAGTTTTTCCGTTCCGTGATACTTACAGATGCAGTTTTAGGATTAATTAAGATCAGGTACTTGATCCCGCGAGTAAAATGACGAAAGGCAGTCTCCGTATCCTTATTCTGAAAAGCCACTTTCCCCAATTCCTTATAGTTTTCTGCCATTGTTATCTTCGTCGCATCATCCATCGCAAGGACGTCATCATTTTCGTCTTCCAGTAGAGTCAGGGCCTCCATTTACTCCGATTGTTGTCTAGTGCCTAGTTGTCACTTTTTTAATCCAGTCTAAATAGGAAGAACTGCCTTGCTCAATGGGAAGTGCAATCACTTCTGGGACGTCGTATGGATGATTCGCCTTGACGTAATTGGACAGTTCTTCGAAAAGGTGGGCTTGGGTTTTGATCATCAATATCAATTCGGAGTCTTCGTTGATTTTTCCTTCCCACTCATACACGGAAGTGACTTGGGGGATGATGTTGACGCAGGCGGCGAGTTTCTTGGAGACTATTCCAGAGGCGAGTGACTTTGCAACTTCAATTGTGGGAACCGTGACAAAGACTGCGCGAAAGCTCATAGTAGGCTTAGCTGGGGGTCGACGGGCAGTGGAGAAGACCACAAGCTGAAGATATCCAACCAAATACTGCAACACTCCTAGGACAATGACAACTTGAAGGATTTTGATAAGCATACAGCAATGAGACCTGCCTGGAAAGATTATAAATTGTCATCTTCTCTTCTGTCGATTGCAGAAACATGGGTCGCTACAAGCTGTCCCCTCATTCCACACAAGCTGTCCCCTCATCCCCTCATTTCTTACGTGGGAAACCTAATGCTAAAAAAACCTAACCTAACTTAACA